>ENA-UOJR01000213-UOJR01000213.1-human-gut-metagenome-genome-assembly--contig:-C115P-NODE-213-length-89831-cov-15.558223_pt1 | contig 89831 bp, 91 predicted proteins | sample MGYA00242354_ERZ723901 | MGnify/ENA metagenome assembly ERZ723901
GATTGGAACAGCGGCGATTGGAACAGCGGCAACCGGAACAGCGGCGATTGGAACAGCGGCAACCGGAACAGCGGCAACCGGAACAGCGGCGATTGGAACAGCGGCGATTGGAACAAGTGCAGCTTTTCCAACGGATGCTTTAATACGGTTGAACCAAAAATTTACCTGTTCAATAAGCCGTCTGACTGGACTTATAGGGATTGGCTGAATAGCGATGCCCGTTATCTTCTGAATCAGATTCCGGGTGATGTTCTTGAATATGTGTGGTTCGAGGATATGACGGATGAAGAAAAGGCGGCGCACCCGGAAGCCAAAATCACAGGCGGTTATCTGAAACAGCTTGACAATTCCGAATGTGGTTCTATTTGGTGGCGTGGGCTTAATGACTACGAAAAATCCATTATCAAGGCAATTCCGAACTTTGACAAGGAAATTTTCAAAGAAATCACCGGGGTTGATGTTGATATGGAATAAGGGGGTGCTGATATGCAGCTATTCCCCCACCAACAAAGAGCCTTGCAGGAAACAGAGAAATTCAACCGGGTTGCCTATTACCTTGATATGGGTTTAGGAAAAACCTTTGTAGGTAGCGAAAAGGCGAATTCATTTCCTGAAAATATCATTCTGATTTGCCAAAAATCAAAAATTCAAGATTGGGTTGAACATTTCCGGCAGTATTACGCTATGGGGGTGTTTGACCTGACGGACAAAAAACAGTTTGAAGAATTTCAAGGTACAGTCGGAAGATTTGTAGGCGTGATTAACTACGATTTAGTGTTCAGGCGTTCATATTTTGCCCATATAAGCGGTTTTACCCTTGTCCTTGATGAAAGTTCCATTATCCAAAATGAAACCGCAAAACGGTCAAAATTTATCCTGAAAATGAAGCCTAAAAATGTGATCCTTCTTTCCGGCACACCGACAGCCGGGAAATATGAAAAGCTTTGGTCGCAGCTTCACTTGTTAGGATGGGAAATCAGCAAAGACCTGTTCTATAAGCAGTATGTTGAAATCGAGTGGATCGAGGATCACAACAGCGGATTCAGGATTCCCCAAATTGTGGGTTATAAGAATGTTGACCGCCTGAAACGGAAGCTGACTGAACACGGGGCAATTTTTATGAAGTCGGAAGAAGTCTTTGACCTTCCTGAACAGGTGATTATCCCGGTGTATTCCAAACCAACAAAGGAATACAGAAAATTCATGCGGGATGCAGTTATTACCATTGATGGGCGGGAATTTATCGGGGACACCATTCTTTCAAAGCGGATATATGCCCGGATGATGTGCAGCTATTTGAATAAAGGACGGGTGGCAGCCTTTAAGGATTTAGTGCAGTCCACGGAAGAACGGTTGATTGTGTTCTATAACTTCAATGAAGAATTGAACACAATGCAGGAAGTGATTGCTGAACTGGAAAGACCTGTTTCTATTGTGAACGGCAGCTTTAAGGATTTGACCGCCTATGAAGAAGCAAGCGATTCAATTACATTCGTCCAGTATCAAGCCGGGGCTATGGGCTTGAATTTACAGAAAGCAAACAGGATTATTTACTTTTCCATGACGGATAGAAGTGAACTGTTTGAACAGTCCAAAAAGCGTATTCACCGCATAGGACAGAAAAAGCCTTGCTTCTACTATCAAATGATTTGCCCCGGTACGGTTGAAGAAGATATTCTTCACACTTTGGAGCTTAGAAAGGATTATACCGATGAATTATTCAAGAAGTATCAAGAAAGCTTCGATAGGTAGAAGGATCGTGATTTCATGGCTGATTGTGGCAGCTGTCTTTTCCCTGATAGGTTTAGGGATTGGTGTTCTTATCCCCCAAAGTGGGGCGGCTGACATAGAGCCGGAAGAAGTTTCCCCTGATGTGCTTATCTACGGTGCGCCGGACGGGAAAATCTATGAAGGTGGATTCCCTGAATCCTATGAACTGGAAAATGATTTTGTGTTCACCACAGAAATTCCCGTTACCTTCGGGGAAGATTTGCAGGAATTCACCTATTACCTATCCGCAGCCTATGACATTGATTATACCCTTGTTCTTGCGATTATCTCAAAGGAAAGTGCTTTTATGCCGGATGGTATCAGTTCAACAAATGATTATGGACTGATGCAGATCAACGCTTGTAACCATGAATGGCTTACAGAAGAACTTGGTATCACGGATTTTATTGATCCCTATGAGAATATCAAAGCCGGGTTGTTTATCCTTCGTGGGTTGTTTGAAAAGTACGATTCTACTTCAAAAGTCCTGATGGCTTACAACATGGGTGAAAATGGTGCTTCTAAGCTATGGGAACAAGGGATATTTGAAAGTAATTATTCAAAAGATGTGCTGCAAAAGCAGGAAACATACCGCCAAATTTTAGGATGGGCGGCGATTGAAGGGAGTGCTGAAAGTGATTAAGTGTAAACAGATTATGGGAGGCGAAAAGCCCGATTGTGGCAAAGAAATTTGCTGCTATGAATGTGAACAGCGTGAAGGTTGTGTCAACGCTTGCAACTACTATGAGGATGAACCGGAAAGGGCTTCCGAATGTGAAGATAGATTCAATGATGAAAATGCCCTTGTGACGATGAAACAGGAAGCGGCGGGGGTTATCAAGGCGATTGCCAACCTGACTTTGCAGAAAAAGGCGATTGAGGATCAGGAAAAAGCCATGCGGCAGCAGTTACAGGCGGCAATGGAAAAATACGGGGTGAAAACCTTTGAGACAGAGGAAATCAAGTTCACCTATGTTGCCCCGACAACCCGCACAACCATTGACGGCGCAAAGCTGAAAAAGGATATGCCGGATGTGGCAGCTAAATATTCCAAAACTTCCAAAGTTTCCGCTTCCGTGAAAATCACGGTGAAGGGGTGAAGAAATGAAATCAAAAAATGAAATCAAAATCAACCAACTTCTTCGCCTTGCGGAATTATGCGACAACTCACAGATTCAGCAAAAACAGCGATATATGAAGTTAGCAGAAACATTGATTGTGTCGGGGTTAGATGAATCTGAAACAAAATCATTCCCGGCAGAAGATGAATTACGCTTGCGGCTTGATTTTGAAGCCCCTGAAAGTGAATGGAAATGGATGCAGTCATCAAAATTAAAACGCCTTCCCGAATTTTCTAATATTGCACAGTACGATGCAGCGGCAATAGGTAAGGCGTTAGCTAAAATTGCGGAAGATTACCCGGCGATCCGGCGCAGCAAGCGCAACGGAATATGGAAATGGTTTGTTCCCCCTATCATAAGAGAAAGGGTGATGTAATGGCAGAAGAAAAACTTTTCGAGGGGCGGATCAAGAAATACTTTCATTCCGTGGGGATTTATCCGGCTGGATTTCCTACGGACAGAATGAAAGCCCCTATGGTTGGATGGTACACCAAAATTTGGGGCGGTGGTTTTCAGAAGTCCGGCATACCTGACCTTATATGTTGTGTGAACGGGGTTACGGTGGCGGTTGAAATCAAGGCTTCCAACGGTAGACCTTCCGAATTGCAAAAACTGAATGTAAGCCGGATCAATCATTCCGGGGGCGTTGGGGTTTTCCTTTACCCGGAAGGGTTTGAACAATTCAAAGAACTTTTGAAAGGGGTGATAAATTGCGGTACTCACATTCCAGCGTTGATTGCTTTGAAAAATGCAAATTCAAGTACAAAATGCGATATTTGGACGGGATAACCGCCGACACACCAGCGGAAGCAGACAACCCCTTGATTTTGGGAACAGCCTTACATACAGGCATTGAACGCAGCCTTGAAGAAGCACTTCACGAATACGCTTTCAGCTTCCCTATTATCACAGATGAACATATCCATGAAATGATGAAGCTTGAAACGGTGATCCCGCTTGCAAGGTCGGCAATTCCCAAAGGTGGAAAATTTGAGGTTGAGATCAAGGACGATGATTTCCACGGATTCATTGATTACCTTGTCCCTATGGGGTGGATGCCAAAGGATGCTTATACAAACCCGTATGGGGAAAGCGTTGATATATTCGATATTTACGATTTCAAGTATTCAAACAATGTTTCCGGCTATAAGCAGTCCAACCAACTTCACCTGTACAAATATTTCTTTGAGCGGGACAACCCCGGAAAGAAAATCCGTGATATGTACCTTGTGTTTGTCCCAAAGGTATCTATCAAGCAGAAGAAAACTGAAACCTTGGTGGAATTCAGGCAACGCCTGAAAGGTGAATTGTCAAAGGTTGAAGTAAAAATTGTTCAAATTGGGTTCAATCCCCAAAAGGTGATTGATTTCCTGTTTGGAATAAAAGCGGTGAATGATGAAACAGAGTTCCCGCAGGCAAACAAAAGCTATCTTTGCCGTTTTTGTGAATTTCAAGATTATTGTATGAAAGGATGGGATTACATGATTAAGTTGCCCGAAAACAAAAGAAGAAACCTTGAGGAAGTCAAGAAGCGTGTGCTTTGGATTTATGGTGTTCCGTTTTGCGGAAAAACCACCTTTGCAAACAGCTTTCCCGATCCGCTTATGCTGAACACGGATGGTAATATCAAGTTCGTTGATGCGCCTTTTGTCCGTATCAGGGATGAAGTGAAGGTTGAGGGTAGGCAGACGAAAAGAACGCTTGCTTGGGATGTGTTTAAGGACACGATTTCCGAACTGGAAAAGAAGGAAAACACTTTCAAAACGATTGTGGTTGACCTTCTGGAAGATTTGTATGAGCATTGCCGCCTGTATATGTATCAGCAGATGGGGATCACCCATGAATCGGACGATTCTTTCCGGGCATGGGACAAGGTAAGGGGTGAATTTCTGAATACCCTGAAACGCCTTATGAACCTTGATTATGAAAATATCATTCTGATTTCCCATGAGGACACCAGCAAGGATATTACCAAAAAGGGCGGCGATAAGATCACAGCCATTAAGCCGAATTTGCAGGATAAGGTTGCAAACAAGGTTGCCGGCATGGTGGATGTGGTTGCCCGTATCGTGGCAGATGGTGACACCCGCACATTTTCCTTCAAGTCGAATGAAGTTATTTTCGGCGGCGGGCGGCTTAGAGTTACCGCAAAGGATATTCCCCTTGATGTGAACGCCTTGTTTGCGGTTTACGATGAAGCCAATAAAAACGCTGCTTCCGGGGTTGTTCCCGCATCTGAAACTACAAGTAGAGCCGCAAGACGGAAAAAGGCAGAGGAAGCCCCCGCAGCAGGCGCAGATAAGCCGCAGGACAGCCCCAAAGAGGAACAGACGGTAAGTGATACCCCCGAACAGGAAACGCCTGTAAATGAGCCGCAGGAAAGCGCAGACGATAAGCCGCCGTTTGATGAAGCTGGAACATGGACACCGGGCGGCGGTGAAGTGGATGATTCCGATCCGCTCAAAGGAAATATGAATCCCCCGGAAGCACCTGAAACCCCGGCACAGGAAGAAAAGCCCCGCCGTAAGCGTAAGGCAAGAGATTAAAGAAAGGTAGGTACTTAGAATGAATATGTTTGGTTTACCTGATGAAGTGATGGATGCGATTATGAGAAGTGCAATCCGCAGTCAGATGAGCGGAAACAGCCGCAACCCGTTTGAGAAGCCGCAGGAAGTTCAGAAACCGAAAGAGGTTGACACGGCAGCAAGGGCGGCTAAGTCTGCAAAGGTCGCAAAGGAACTGTATGTTGCTTATCTGAAAGAAGGATTTTCGGAAGCACAGGCATTTGAACTGACAAAAGGCAATTTGTACGCAAAATTATAAGAAAAGGAAGGTAAATAATCATGGCTAATATTTGGGATGAATTTGATAAGGCGATTGATACGGAAGGGCTTGCAAAGGATGTTGCTGATGCAGCGGAAAACGGGGGGCGGCGTGATGTTCCCCATGATACCTATGAAATCGCCGTTCAGAAGCTGGAGCTGACAAAAAGCAAGAAGGGCGATCCGATGGTTACTTGCTGGATGAAGATTGTTGAAGGTGAGTACAAAGGCAGCCTGATCTTTATGAATCAGGTAGTTACACAGGGATTTCAGATTCACATTGTCAATGAGTTTGTGCGTTCCCTGATTTCTGAAATGGCTGATCCGATTGATGTAGAGTTCAAGACCTACAACCAGTATGGAAATATGCTGATGGATGTAATGGAAGCCATTGACAACAACTTTGAATATTCCCTTGATTATCGGGAGAACAGCAAGGGTTACAACGAGTTTGAAATCAAGGAAGTTTACGTTCTGGAAGATTAAGCAGCGGGAAGCCGTGGCGGGGAGAAATCCCCGCCCGGTATATCCCTTTTAGGAAGGGGTGAAGAAATGCTTTTCTATGATTTTGAGGTTTTCAAGTATGATTGGCTTGTTGTGGTTATGGATATGACTACCCGGAAAACCCATGTAATAATCAATTCCCCGGAAGAACTTGAAGCCTTATATAAGGCAAATATAAAGGAAATATGGTGTGGATTTAACAGCCGTCACTACGATCAATATATATTGAAAGCAATCCTTTGTGGGTTCGATCCAAAGAAGGTAAACGATTATATCATTGTGCGGGGAAATCCCGGTTGGAAGTATAGCAGCCTATTCAAGCAGTTCCCCCTTCTGAACTATGATGTAATGCTTGGGACAGACAGGGGCTTGAAATCCTTTGAAGGGTTTATGGGGAATGACATTAAGGAAAGTTCCGTTCCCTTTGACATAGATAGAAAGCTGACGGAAGAAGAAATTGCTGAAACTGTGAAATACTGCAAGCACGATGTTTCCAATACGGTTCAGGTATTCTTGAAAAGAACGGAAGAATTTAATACCATGATGTATTTCATTAAGCATTTCAATCTTCCGATTGATTTTATTTCAAAGACAAAAGCGCAGCTTGCGGCTGAAATCTTGGGCGGTAACAGGAAGGGGCAGGATTTTCACGATGAATTTGATTTCCCAATTTTGGATTGCCTTGACCTGAAAAAATACCGCTTCATTGCCGATTGGTACAGGCAGCCGGAAAACCACGATTACACCCGGAAGCAGGATAAAGTGATGGTTGCCGGGGTGGAACACACGTTTTCTTGGGGTGGTGGACACGGGGCAAGGGCAAAATATTCATCTTCCGGCATTTTCCTGATTATTGATGTGACTGCCTACTACCCTTCTTTGCAGAAGAAATACCACTTTGGGTATCGGGTTATGAACCACCCTGAAAACTTTGAGTTCATCCACGATTCAAACATTGAATTCAAGCGGAAGGGCGACAAAAAGGCAAGACAGCCATTCAAGATCATGGACAACGCCATTTCAGGGCAGATGAAGCAAAAGCAATCTTCCCTGTATGATCCCATGAGTAACAATAGCATTTGCATAAATGGACAGCTTTTATTACTGGATTTGGTTGAACACATTGAACCGTATTGTGAACTTATCCAAAATAACACAGATGGTATCATTGTAAAAATCAAGGATTATGACCGGGATTTTGATAAGCTGGATGATATTGTCTATGAGTGGGAGCAGCGTACAGGAATGAAGATGGATTTTGACACCTTCATAGGCGATATATACCAAAAGGACGTAAACAATTATCTTTTGGTTGACCGTGAAACGGGTGCGGTAAAGTCAAAGGGCGGCTATGTGATGAAGCTGAATGACCTTAGTTATGATTTGCCGATTATCAACCGGGCGTTGGTGGATTATATGATAAAAGGTATTCCGGTTGAAAAAACGGTGAATGAATGTGACGATTTGCGGGAGTTTCAGCTTGTATCAAGGATTAGCAGCAAGTACACCCACATTCTATACGGCGATAAGCCGATAAAAGAAAAGTGTATCAGGATATTTGCTTCAAAGTCAAATTCTGATCCGGGTGTAAAGAAAGTTCACGCCACAACAAAGCGGGCGGCAAAATTACAGAATTCCCCTGAACATTGCTTCATTTGGAATGATGATGTGAAGGGTGTTTCCGTTCCTGACAAGCTGGATCGGGAATGGTATATCAGCTTTGCAAGAAAAAGATTATCAGATTTTGGGGTGATGTGATGGACGATTTACATATTAAGTGGGAAACGGGAAGAATGGTGATCCATTTAGAAAACTTCTTTCCTACCAGTCAGGCAAGATTAAAAAAGCTTGTCAAAATAATTCGCCTTGACTGGAATTCAGATGAATTGATTGAAAAATTGAAAGTTTACTTTCAAGAAAAAATCCCGGAAAGTGAAGCTGAATTTCAGCGGTGCGGGAAAAAGTATATGGATTTTAAGCAGCGGGTGGCAGATACCGGGCGAATGGTGCAGAGTAAGAAACGCCCTAACGGTGTTCCGCTGACAAAAGAAGAATTGAAAGCCGAAAAAGAGCGGCTGAAAGATTACCGTGAATGGGAAAAGGACTATTTGCGGCAGACAAAGAAGCACCAGCAGGAAAAGAAACAATACTTGGAACATTTAGAATATCTAAAAACGGTGTAAGGTGGTGATTGGAATTGTTCTTCAAAGGTTATGTGGAAACCAAAAATAAAAAATGTATTGAGAAATTCAAGGGCAGGACGGATTTCAAGACCTTTGAACAGGTTCAGTCATTGCCGGAGTATGCCGGGATTTTGGCAGCAGAAACGATTTTGATTGATATTGATAATTTTGAGGAATCGGAAATTCTGTTTAACATTGTTCAAGAATTGAAATTGTGTTGCCGTGTGTATAAAACCACACGGGGAAAACACTTCCTGTTCAAAAACAGCGGCGTTACTTCCAATGTGACAGGTAAGCCGGATCGCAGAACGGCAATAGGGCTGATTGCTGACATTAAGCTTGGAACAAGAAATTCTTATGAAGTTCTGAAATATGACGGCAGGCAAAGGGAAGTTCTGTATGATACCGCAGAAAATGAGGAAGCCCAACCCCTTCCCCGTTGGCTTTTTCCTATCAAGTCAAAAATGGAATTCGTTGATATGGATGCTGGGGACGGGAGAAATCAAGCCCTGTTCAACTATATTTTGACCTTACAGGCGAATGATTTTTCAGTCAGTGACGCAAGGGAAACAATCAGGATTATCAATAAGTATGTGCTGAAAGTCCCGCTGTCTGATAGTGAGATTGAAACCGTTCTTAGGGATGATGCGTTCAAAAAGCCCGTGTTCTTTTCAGGATCAAGCTTCCTGTTTGATAAGTTCGCAACCTTCTTGAAGAACAATAACCACATTATCAAAATCAATAATCAGCTTCACATTTACAAGAATGGTATCTATGTTTCCGGCTATTCTGAAATTGAAGCTGCTATGATACAGCATATTCCGCAGCTTAACAGGGCAAAGAGAACGGAAGTTCTTGCCTACCTTGAAATTTTGATCCGTGAGAATACACGGGCGGAAGATGCAAACCTGATTGCCTTTGAAAACGGGTTATATAACATTGTGGATGATTCCTTCATAGAGTTTACCCCGGAACACATTATCACAAACAAAATCAGGTGGAAATATAATCCTGATACCTATTCAAAGATTGCGGATGATGTGCTGAACCGCATTGCCTGTAATGATCCGCAGATCAGGGCATTGTTGGAAGAAGCCATTGGGTACTGCTTCTATCGCAGGAATGAACTTGGAAAGGCATTTATCCTGACCGGGGACAAGTCCAACGGCAAAAGCACCTTCCTTTCAATGGTGCAAAATCTTTTGGGGGAAGAAAATATAGCTTCCCTTGACCTGAAAGAATTGGGTGACAGGTTCAAAACCGCCGAATTGTTCGGAAAGCTTGCGAATGTGGGTGATGATATTGGGGATGAATTTATTGCCAACGCCGCCATTTTTAAGAAATTGGTAACAGGTGACAGAGTTTCCGCAGAGCGGAAAGGGCAAAACCCCTTTGAATTCAACAATTATTCAAAGCTTCTGTTTTCAGCCAACAATATTCCCCGTATCAAAGATAAAACGGGAGCGGTGCAGCGGCGTTTGACAATCATTCCCTTTGATGCAAAGTTCAGTGCTTCCGATCCTGATTTCAACCCTTATATCAAGCACCTGTTAAAGACTGATGAAGTCATGGAATACTTGATAAATTTGGGTATTGCAGGCTTAAAACGGGTGCTTATCAATAGACAGTTCACGCTTTCAACGAAAGTTCAAAAGGCAATGGACGAATACGAGGAAAGCAACAACCCTATTCTTGGCTTCTTCCGGGAATGTGAAGATGAAGATTTCCAAATTGAGAATGAGCCAACAAACAAGGTTTATAAGCGGTATCAGGAATATTGCCTTGCGAATAGCTTACAGCCTATGAGCAATATTGAATTTTCAAAGCAAGTGAACAGGATTTTGAATATGAAGGTTGTAAATAAAACCATTAAGAATAAAAAATACCGGATTTTCGTTCCGGCAGAGTAAAGAAGGTGAATTTTTTGAATGAGCAGAGAGAGAGAGAGAGAGCAGACAAGGGCTTGACTGGACAGGCAACCAGCGTAGCATTTATACAACCCTTGGTGCTTCAAACCACACGGACAAAGAACGGCAGAAACATGATTATTATGCCACAGAGCCTAAAGCAATGGAACTTCTGCTTGCAGAGGAAGATTTTTCACCTGTCATTTGGGAATGTGCTTGCGGTGAAGGGCATTTGTCAAAAGTGCTTGAAGAACACGGCTTCGAGGTTATCAGCACAGATTTAATATATCGGGGCTTTGGTGATCCTGAACCGCTGGACTTCCTGAAAGATACTTTGGAAGATTTTGAAGGGGATATTATCACAAACCCGCCTTACAAATACGCTTTGGAATTTGTTCAAAAGGCGTTGGACAGTGTGCAGCCGGGAAAGAAAGTGGCAATGTTCCTGAAACTGCAATTCCTTGAAGGAAAGAGCCGCAAGCAGTTCTTTCTACATAATCCCCCAAAGGTGGTATATGTCAGTTCTTCCCGTCTTATATGCGCTATGAATGGGGAATTTGAGAAATACCCGTCAAGTGCGGTTGCTTATGCGTGGTTCGTTTGGAAAAAAGGCTTCAAGGGTGATCCTATAATTAAGTGGATAAATTGAAAGGGGTGCAAGATGAATAATCCAAAATATAACAGTGAGGGTTACGCCGATCCTACGGCTTACTATGGAACAAAAGAAATTATCAGAGAGGAAAGCGAAACGGAAAAACGGGCTTATGACCTGATAAAAGTATTGAAATTCATTATTCGTTCATGTGGTTTTGAACTGATTGAACGAGTAAAAATCAAAGACACAAAAACAGGAAGGGAGTTCCGATAATGAATAATTTCAGTGAAGCAGATAGAATTGAACAGTTTGAAAAGTTGATGAACCCTTATGTTTCAAAGGAATTCAGGAATTGGCTGATTTCCAACGGATTTTTCACAGCCCCGGCTTCTATCCATCACCACGGGGCATATACAGGGGCATTGTTCGATCATAGCTTTGCAGTAACCAAAACGCTTCTTTCCTTTACAGAACGGCTTGGGTTATCGTGGATGAAAGAGCGCAGCCCCTATATTGTGGGTATGTTCCATGATTTGTGTAAGATTGATAATTACACATATTCGGGGAATGAAGCGTGGGAATATAACAATGCAACCCTTCTTCCGGGACATGGTGAAAAGTCGGTGATTATGCTGCAACAGCACATGAACCTTACAGATGAAGAAATGCTTTGTATCAGGTGGCACATGGGGGCTTTTGATGATAAAGAGCATTGAAACAGCTACGGGCGATCCGTGACACATTTTCCGAACGTGCTTTATACTCACACCGCAGATATGGTTGCAGCCCGTATTTTGGGGGTGTGATTATGAGCCGTGAACAGGATGATTTGGATCAGTTGAAATATATTCAAGAATGGACAAAGAAACAGGCGCAAAAAAGAGCAAGGCGAAAAGAATTTGTTCAAAAATTCAAAAATAAATTGAAATGGTGGTGTAGAAAATGAAAATATATGATGGAATTATGGGTTTGGTTGTCGCTGATGCGGTTGGTGTTCCGTTTGAGTTTAAGAAGCGTGACACTTTCAAGGCGGATAAAATAACCGGGTACGGAACTTATAATCAGCCGCCCGGTACTTGGTCGGATGATAGCAGCCTGACGCTTGCCACGGTTGCAAGCATGGGAAGAACGGGGAAGGTTGATCCGGCTGATATAATGAACAATTTCTTCTTATGGCTGGATGATGGGGCATATACCCCTTATGGGAAGGTGTTTGATGTGGGCGGTAGCACAAGAAAGGCAATTTCAAGATATGCGAACGGCGTTGAACCTTTGAACTGTGGTGGCAAAACCCGCATGGATAACGGCAACGGTGCCTTAATGCGTATTCTTCCACTGGCGTTCATCCCCCATACTGTACAGGATATTTTGAAAGTGGGGAAGCTAACACACGCACATGAAATTTCACAAACAGCTTGCCGCCTGTATGTTCACCTTGCCGGAAAGCTTATTGAAGGAACGCCGATAAAGGAAGCAATCTGTTCTTTGGCTTATCTTCCACCCGTTACACAGATGAAGGAATTTGAACGGATTGCCTATATTGGTGAACTGAACCGGGATGAAATCAAAAGTTCCGGGTATGTGGTTGACACACTGGAAGCTGCCCTTTGGTGTTTATGGGCAACCAACACTTACAAGGATTGTGTGCTTACCGCCGTGAATTTGGGTGAAGATACTGACACGGTGGCAGCGGTGGCAGGCGGGCTTTCCGGTATTGTTTATGGTTGTGGTGGTAAAAACGGCATACCTACCCGATGGATCAATCAGATTGCCCGCAGGGAATGGATTCAGATGCTTTGTGATAATTTTGAAAGTAAATTTTCAAAATAGTATGCGGTTCAAGTTGCAGTTCAAGATTAAGTCAAGTTGTAGTTGTGGGAAGTTGACTTATAAAAAGCCTTATTTTATGCGGGTTTTCGCTGATAAGTCAAGTTAAGTCAAGATGATTTTCAATTTTTTATAAAAACACGATTTTTTAATATCGCTGTTTTGCACTGTTTCAGTAAAAATAAATATAGAATAATTATCTTCCGTATCTTGACTTAACTTGAACTGCACGATTGAAAAAGCCTTTGTTTATCAGGGGTTTTAAGCAAGTCAAGATAAATTCAAGTTAGGAAAGGAAGTTGTACCATGCGGGCGAAAGAATATTTGCAGCAGTTACGGCGGTTAGATACCGTCATAGATCAGAAAATCAAGGAATTAGACGATTTGAAGGTAAAGTCAACCTGTATCGGCGGGTTTGATTATTCAAAAGAACGGGTGCAGACAAGCCCTTCCGGTGATGCGCCGTATGTAAGGACAGTAAGCCGGATTGTTGATCTGAATGAAGAAATCAACCGGGAAATTGATGATTTTGTTGACCGGAAGCACAAGATTATCAATCAGATTCAGGGGTTAGACAATCCTAATTACATTAAGCTTCTGTTCAAGCGGTATGTTGAATTCAAAAAGTTTGAAGAAATCGCTTTTGAATTAGATTTTACATACCAATACACCATAGAACTTCACGGGTATGCGCTTAAAGAATTTGAAAAAACCTATCTCACCCAATGAAAACCTATGTCTGTCCCGTGGTAACTTATATATGTATGTGCTATTATGATAGGGTGAAAAATCTGCAAGGTGAAAGCTTTGCAGATTTTTTCATTTCCCGGTGGGGTTTTCATAGGCGGGCATGGGCAACCCGCTGAACTCCTACCCACCGGGAAATCTTTTTTAGGACGGAAATTTGCAGAAAGGGGTTGTTGCTATGAACGCAAGACAGAAGCGGTTTTGTGATGAATACCTGATTGATTGCAATGCTACACAGGCAGCAATCCGGGCGGGGTATTCTCCGAAAACTGCAAAGGTGACAGGGGCTAAAATGCTAACAAATGCTAACCTGAAAGCCTATATTGATGAACAGCTTGAACGAATTCACAATGAAAAGACCGCTGACGCACAGGAAGTTCTTGAATACCTAACCGCTGTAATGCGGGGGCAGCATACGGAACAGACCTTGCAGCTTATCGGTGATGGTGTTCAAAAAATCGCTGATATTGATGTTTCTGCAAAGGAACGCTTGAAAGCCGCTGAACTGATTGGAAAGCGGTACGGTATGTTCAAAGATAATGTAAACCTTGGGGAAAGTCGGGTTATTATCGTCTCCGATGTGCCGGAAGATTGGTGATGCTATGGCTGATGAATTACTGGATTTCAAAGAAATACTTGGTAGGGGATATGGTGACTTTATTAACACAAAATGTCGCTATCGTGTTTGCAAAGGCAGCCGTGGATCAAAGAAAAGCAAGACAACCGCTCTTGACCTGATTATGAAGTTAAAACAATACCCTTTAGGGAATGCACTTTGTATAAGGCGATATTCAAATACTTTGCGGGATTCGGTATTTAGCGATCTAAAATGGGCTTTGCACAAATTGAAGATGGACGATGATTGGATTTGTACCGTTTCACCTATGCAATTTACCAATGTTTTCACGGGGCAAAAGATTTTGTTCCGTGGGCTTGATGATGGTTTGAAGGTCACTTCTATTTCCGTTGATAAAGGTGTTTTGTGTTTTGTCTGGTTTGAAGAAGCCTATGAAATACAAGAAGATGATTTCAACAAAGTTGATTTGTCTATCCGTGGTGAAGTCCCGGAAGGGTATTTTAAGCAGATAACTTTGACCTTTAATCCGTGGAGTGCCAATAGTTGGCTGAAAGCCCGCTTCTTTGATACCCCGGATGAAGATACCTTCATCAAAACTACCACATGGCAATGTAATAAATGGCTGGATGAAGCTGACCGCAATATTTTCTTGAAAATGAAGGTTCAAAACCCCCGCCGTTACCGTATTGAAGGTGAAGGCGAATGGGGTATTGCGGAAGGACTGATTTACACCAATGTTCGGGTTGAAGATTTTGATATTGATGAAATACGAAAAATCAAGGGTATCAAGGCAGCCTTTAACCTTGACTTTGGTTTTACTGATCCGAACGCCTTTGTGTGTGAAATGGTGGATAACGCTGCAATGCGTATCTATATTTTCGATGAATGGTATAAAACAGGTGTTACCAACAAAGCCATAGCTGAACAAATTAAAAAAATGGGATATGGCGGGCAGCGCATTGTTTGTGATTCAGCAGAGCCAAAGAGTATTGCCGAATTGCAGGATGAAGGTATCAATGCTGAACCTTCCCGCAAGGGCAAGGACAGTGTGAATCACGGTATTCAGCTTATACAGAACTATGAAATTGTGGTTCACCCACGATGCACAGAGTTCTACAAGGAAATCAGCAATTATTGTTGGGCGAAAGATAGGGATGGAAAATTGACCGATAAGCCGGATCACGAATTTTCACATGGTATGGATTCCATGCGATACGGCGTTTCTAAGCTTCTTCTGCCTGACACATTCAGTTTTGATTGATATTTCCGGGCAGGATGCACAGTATCAGCAGCCTTTGGCTGTCAAATACCTAACCTCCGGGGCGGTGTAGTCGATGCCGCCTATGGTGCTTGCATAACTGCCATTCAGTAACACATTAGTATCAAATGCCCTTGAAAACCTTATGTTTTCGGGGCTTTGTCTTTATTACGCAATAGAAAGGGGTGAAATGAAGTGTTTGGCTTTGTCGGAAACATGGCTTTGCGTGTGTCAAATTGGGCTTTGCAAGGTGTTCATGGAAAAATGCACGATAAAGAATTCCTTGAACGGGAAATTGAAAAGTGGAAAAATAGCCCGCAGCGTATCATGCAGATCAAAGGTCATTTGTACTATGATAATGAACACGACATTTTAACCCGCAAAAGAACCATGATCGGTGAAGATGGCAAGCTGCAAGTGGTTGATAATCTTCCGAATAATCGGGTGATTGATAATCAGTATGCAAAGCTTGTCAACCAGAAAACAAATTATCTTTTGGGGCAGCCTTTTGCCGTTGATTGTGATAATGAACAGTACGTTGAACTTTTGAAAAAGGTTTTCAACAAGCGGTTTATGAAAACAATCAAGAACGCTGGAAAGGCTATGATGAACAGCGGCATTTGCTGGCTTTATCCGTATTATACGGAAACGGGGGAATTTTCCTTCCGCCTGTTCCCCGGATATGAAATTCTTCCCTTTTGGAAGGACAACGAACACACAATCCTTGATTATGCGGTGCGCCTGTATTTGGTGGTTGGGTATGAGGGTATATCCCCCGTGGTAATTGAAAAGGTTGAAGTGTACGATTTGGACGGGGTACATAGATTTATTTTAGATGGCGGTGTGCTGATCCCTGATGTTGTCAATCAGGAAAGTTCTGATTCTTACCACGTTATGACTATGAATGAAAACGGGGAAGTTCAGGGCTTTAACTGGACACGGGTTCCGCTGATCCCGCTGAAATACAACGAACAGGAAACCCCGCTGATAAAAAAGGTGAAATCTTTGCAGGACGGTATCAATATTATGCTGTCTGACTTTGAAAATGGTATGCAAGAGGACACCCGAAACACTATTCTTGTTCTGAAAAACTATGATGGCACGAATTTAGGGGAATTCCGGCGCAACCTTGCCACTTTTGGGGCGGTGAAGGTTCGCTATGATGGGGAAACCAAAGGCGGGGTTGAAACCCTTGAAATTACCGTCAATTCCGAAAACTACAAGGCTATTTTGGAAATCTTCAAAAAGGCAATCATTGAAAATGGCATGGGCTATGATGCCAAAGATGATAGACTGTCCGGCAATCCTAATCAGATGAACATTCAATCAATGTATTCTGATATTGATTTGGATGCAAACGATATGGAAACCGAATTGCAAGCAGCCTTTGAAGATGTGCTTTGGTTTGTCAACGCTTATCTTTCTAATTCCGGGTATGGGGATTTTGAAGGGGAAGAAGTGAATATCATTTTCAACCGGGATATTCTCATAAACGAAAGTGAAGCCATTGATAATTGTGCAAAATCCGTTGGTATTCTTTCGGATGAAACCATTATTGGTATGCACCCGTGGGTGGATGATGTGCAAAAAGAAATGGATAGACTTGAAGAACAAAAGCAGAAGGAAAAAGAGGAAGCAGAAGCTAACGCTTATAATCCTTTTGCACCGAACCCGCAGCAGCAAGGGGCTTCACAGCAAAAGGGCGGTGAAGTAGATGAAGAATAGTGATTACTGGAAGCAGCGGTTTGAACAGCTTGAAGTTGCACAGAACCAAATAGGCGGTTCAGCCCTTGGGGAAATTGTGCAGCAGTATAATGAAGCCCAAAAGCAGATTGAAGGTCAGATTGCCCGGTGGTATCAGCGTTTTGCCGACAACAACGGGATCACAATGGCAGAAGCCCGCCAATGGCTTTCCGCTTCTGACCTGAAAGAACTGAAATGGGATGTTCAGGAATATATCAAGTATGGTCAGGACAACGCTTTGATGGGCGGATGGATGAAGGAATTGGAAAATGCTTCTGCAAAGTACCATATTTCCAAACTTGAAGCCTTGAAAATTCAGACACAGCAGAGCCTTGAAGTTATGTTTTCAAAACAGCTTGGGACTATGACCGGGGCGATGCAGGATGTCATTGAAAGCGGCTACTTCCACACAATCTATGAACTTCAAAATGGGTTCGGCATTGGGTGGGATATTGCGGGGTTGGATCAGAAGCAGATTGAAAAGGTGCTTAGTAAACCTTGGGCGGCTGACGGCTACAATTTTTCTGAACGCATTTGGAACAATAAGCAAAAGCTGATTTCAGAGGTTCACAGCGAACTTACCCAAAATATCATGCTTGGGGCTGATCCGCAGAAAGCCATTGATTCCCTTGCAAAGAAGATGAAAACTTCTAAGAACAATGCAGGGCGGCTTGTTATGACGGAAGAAGCCTATTTCAGTTCCGTTGCACAGAAGGAAGCATTCAATGAACTTGACGTTGAACAGTATGAAATTGTGGCAACGCTGGATTCCCATACTTCGGAAATATGCCGCAGCCTTGATGGGCAAGTGTTTCCGATGAAGGATTATGAAGCGGGCGTTACCGCCCCGCCATTTCATGTTTATTGCCGTTCAACCACAGTTCCGCATTTTGATGAAAACTTCGGTCAGATCGGAGAACGGGCGGCAAGGGATGAAGAAACGGGCAAAACCTACTACATTCCTGATGATATGAATTATCAGGACTGGAAGAAAACCTTTGTGGATGGCGGCGATAAGTCCGGCTTTGATGTAGTGGACGATGGTTCAGCCCTTCACTACTCACACCACAAAGAGCCTGAACAGCCCAAACCTAAGAAGGAATATCTGACAAAGAAGAAGCTGCAAGCCTATATTGCGGGTGCGGAAGCTGATATTGAGGATTTGGAAAACCAATTCAATCAGCAGACAAGCGGCTTAATTTCTTGGGAAGATTTCAAGAAGGACTATGGCGGGGATTATTCCGCTATATCCTATGACGGTGCAGAGGAAAAAGCCTTGAAAGCGATTGGGGATCAGATTGAAGCCCTGAACGCTCAAAAGGCAGAGTGGCAAGAAAAGCTGAATGAAAAGCTGGTAAAGGAACAGAAAAAAGCCCTTGCCAAACAGCAGCTTGATTTGGAAGCGCAGAAAGCCGCCTTGCAGCAGAAGCTTGATGATTTTGAGGTCAAAACCTATTCCGGCATTTGGAAGGATGATAAAACAACCGCTGATTGGGCTTCCCTGAATATTGAGGGCAAGAAGAAATACTATGAAGGGAAGTTCATTACTGAAAGTGATCCTGACCTGATGAAGAAATATCAGGATTTGTACAATCAGCTTCAAGAACTGGACACAGAGGGTAAAGCCTATGCTGATATTCAGAAAGAATTGCAGCAGGTCAATAAGCAGATCAGCAAAGTTCAATCTGATTTGAAAAAACTTGAAACTGATGGTATAATTGAATCGGTGGACGATGCCTTTTCGCAGGAAAGAAAAGACGCTGCAATGTGGGCTAAGTCAACCAAAGAAGCAGATGCCCTTTTGCGTGATACTTGCGGCGAGGTGTGGCGCACTTCCCCGCCCGCACAGAAAAATGCTATCTACGATTACACCCAAAGTTACCACAAGTTCAATGAACCATTGCGGGGCATTGAATACGGCAGCGAAAAGTTCTTAGGCGTTGGCAATGTGGATTTGGATCAAATCGGCGTGAAGTATGCCGGATGGCAGCCGGGTGCAATGCGGAAGGAAATCAACGCTATGACTGACATAATCGAAAAATCAACCTATCAGGAAGATTTTTGGTTGCAGCGTGGTTGTAGATTTAAGGGCATGGATAAGTTCTTCAATGTTCCGATGGATAAATTGCAGCGGGCAACACAAGATGAATTGGAAGCCTTGCTTTTGGGTACTACACCCACAGAATACGGCTTTTGTTCATGCGGCGTTGCAAAGGGCAAAGGATTCAGCGGTGATATTATCCTGAATATCTACGCCCCTTCCGGCACTCAAATGATGTATGTTGAACCATTTTCCGCATTTGGTAATGGTTCGGGCAAGTCTTGGGATGGTATTGCAAAGCAATCTTCTTTCGGGCAGGAATCGGAAATCATTTTGCAGCAAGGAACAACTTTCCGTGTTACAAAGGTTGAGAAAACACCCGGTACAATATACATTGATCTTGAAGTCATAGGGCAAAACCCGCAACGATAGAAAGAAGGTGATTGAATGGCTGAAAAGAAATCTTTGGAAGAACGGTATGCGGATGAAGTGTTGAGTGACAACACGCAGATTGAAAAATACCGCCAATGTAAAAATTGCATATTCAGAGATGGCGGCACAGTCTATTCAAACCACTATCAGAAAGGTTGTTGCCGGATGTACCCTTATCCGCAGTTCAAACCTTATGAAGTGATGATGAATCAGGTTCAATGTGAATATTACGAAAAGGAATAAGCACTTTTGAAAGTTTATTTTCAAGGGTGCTTTTTTCATGCTTATTTTTAGGCAATAAATGTATCAAAGACTTTATTTCAGCCTGTATATAGGCATTATATAAGGTCGAATTTTTGAAGAAAGGGGGTTATTTCCGTGACTATTGGCTTTCGCACTTAGAAAGGAACGGTGATCCGATTATCTCCCAACTATGGGTTAAATAGTACCGCACCCGCAAGGGTGTTTTTTCTTCGCCTTTTTCGCATTGCAGGCGGTAAAGAACAAGATTCATTCGTGGTTCGTCACCCACGGTAAACAACGGAAATGAAAGGATGGTACAAACATGAATAAAGAAGATTTGATTGCAATGGGTTTGACAGAGGAACAGGCAAAGAAGGTAATGGATTCCCTTGATGGAAACTATGTCACCAAAACCCGATTTAATGAGGTCAACGAGGAAAACAAGACTTTGAAAAAGTCCGTTTCTGATAGGGATAAGCAGCTTGAGGATTTGAAAAAGTCCAGCGGCGACAACGAGGAACTGAAAAAGCAGATTGAAACTTTGCAGCAGGAAAATGCTAATCAGAAAAAGGCGCATGACGCAGAAATGACACAGCTTCGCCTTGACAATGCCATTGATGCAGCTTTAACGGCGGCGGGGGCTAAAAATATCAAGGCAGTTCGTGCGCTGATCGACACTTCCAAAGTGAAGGTTGGGGAAGATGGTAAGCTGACAGGGTTTGATGATCTTCTTTCGGCAGTTCAGAAATCGGATTCTTACCTGTTTACTGAAAAACAGCAGAAGCAGAGCTTCAAAGGATTTCAGCCGGGGGCTTCCGGTAATGTGAAGCCGGGAACTAAGGTGGATATGTCCAAAATGACCTATGAGGAACTTGCGAACTATATCGATCAAAACCCCGACGCTGAATAATTTATCTCAAAGAAAGGATTGAAAGACAATGGCAAAATTTGATGCAAAAAGCTTTAATGAAAAGGCTTTTGGAAAGTACATGACCGCCGTTCCGAATGTGAAGCTGAATAAGCTTAGGGAATCCCGCGCGGTTATCACGGATCAGCGTTTGCGTGATCTTTTCCTGAATCCCGGTCAGACTGGCACCGTTTATGGGGTTATTCCCTATTTTGGGCTGATTGGCGGGGATGCACAGAACTATGACGGCGTGAACAATCTTACCCCTGGTAGCACTGATACCTTTGAACAGGGTGTTTTCACCTATGGTCGCATGATGGGCTGGACGGAAGCAGATTTCAGCTATGATGTGACTGGCGGTGTTGATTTCATGGCAAACGTCAGAAATCAGATTACCCGTTATTGGAATGACAGGGATCAGGACACGATTCTTGCTATCCTGAAAGGCGTTTTCGCTATGCAGGCAACCGGCACTGGTAATATTAAGACTGCCAACGCTGCTTTTGTAAGTGAACACACTTACGATATTTCCGCAGCGGGAGCAGCTTCTACTACTGACGCTATGAAGATGGACGCAACCACGCTGAACAGTGCAATTCAGAAGGCTTGCGGCGACAACAAGCAGAGATTCAGCCTTGTTATTTGCCATTCCGTTGTTGCAACCAACCTTGAAAACCTGAAACTGCTTGCTTATCTGAAATATACGGATGAACAGGGCATTGAGCGTGATCTTGGTATGGCGACTTGGAACGGCAGAACCGTTCTGATTGATGATTCCATGCCTGTTGAAAATGTGGATGCCGTTGAGGAAAGCGGAACTTCCGGCGACCCGGGTTATGTTGCGGCGCAGGATGCTTACACCAAATACACCACCTATGTTCTTGGTGAAGGTGCAATCAGCTTTGAGCCTGTCGGTGCAAAAGTGCCTTATGAGATGGTGCGTGATGCAAAAACCCGTGGCGGTGAAGATACTCTTATTTCCCGCAGACGTAACGCTGTTGCTATTGCAGGCATTTCTTACCTGAAAGCTGTACAGGCTACAAACAGCCCCACTAATACCGAACTTGAAAACGGTAAGAACTGGTCGCTGGTAAACAACGGTACGAATTGCATTGAGCATAAGGCGGTTCCGATTGCAAGAATCATTTCCAGAGGGTAAGAGAAAAGGCGGTGATTCTATGCTGGATAGGGTAAAAACCCGCTTGCAGTCTTTCGGGTATGTGATGAAAGATGGGGATGAAGTCATTTTGGCTTTTTCCGTTGAGAAAGTCACGAATACCATTAAGAATGATTGCAATGTGTCTGAAATACCTGACGGCTTAATGAACATCGCTATTGATATGGCAGTGGGCGAATTCTTAACGGTGAAGAAAACTTTTTCACCGAATGACATTGCAGGGCTTGATTTAGATTATGCGGTAAAGCAGTTACAGGAAGGGGATAAAAATACGGTGTTTGCAATCGGGGAAGGAAGTTTGACCGCTGAACAGCGATTGAACAACTTCTTGAACCACCTTCTGACTTATGGGCGGGACGAATTTTCTTGTTACAGGCGGATCAGATGGTGAACGCATTAGAAGCCGCCCGCAAAGCGGCAAGAAAAGCGCACGAAAACCTGTACTATAACGGATTGTGTACGATTGTTGAATATGGCAGCGTCACCGATCCAGTTACCAAACGAACCACCCAAAAGGAAATAACCGTTATCGAAAATCAGCCCTGTAATTTGTCATTTGAAAGTATAAGCGCCGTTGTTCAGACGAACACGGCGGCGGCAGTTTCGCAAGGCACAAAGCTTTTCCTGTCACCTGAAATCAAAGTGAAATCAGGTTCAAAAATCATTGTGGAACAAAACGGGATAAAAACCGAATATTCCGCAAGCAGCGAACCCGCCATATATCCCGAACATCAGGAAATCATGCTTGAACTTTTCAAGGGTTGGGCTTAATGGCTTCTAAAATGGGCGGGTTTTCAACGGCAGGAATGAAAAAGCTGCAAAAGCAGTTGAACAAGTTGCAGCAATCAGAGGTTGAAGCCTTTGTTGATTCGTGTGCTAAGGAACTTGCCGCCCGTCTGCTTGCCAAAGTCATAAAGCGTACACCCGTTGGGGATTATCCGAAAGGATCAGGCAAAAAGGGCGGTACTCTTAGGCGTGGGTGGACTTCAAAAACCCATGAAGAAGCCGCAGGCGGAACGGGTAAAGGTTCGATTGCGGCTGGGAAAGCCTACGCCGATTCCCTGAAAGTGAACCACTTTGGGAACTTCCTTGTGATTGAGATTGTAAACCCTGTTGAATATGCTTCTTATGTGGAGTTTGGACACAGGACAGCCAACCATGAAGGATGGGTGCAAGGTCGGTTCATGCTGACGATTTCAGAAGGGGAAATTCAGGATATTGCCCCGCAAGTGCTTGAAGCCAAAATCAAAAAATTCTTAGGGGGCGTGATGAAGTGACAGATTCCGTAAATTTGATAACTGACGCTATCAGCATTGCCCTGAATGGGGAATTTGGTGATGGCTATACAAACTACACAGAGGATGTGAAGCAAGGCTTAAAAGAACCTTGCTTTTTTATTTTCTGTATCAACCCCACCCATGAACTTTTCCTTGGGGAGCGGTATTTCAGGGAAAATCAGTTTTGCATACAGTTTTTCCCGGCAGACAAGCAGAATATGAACGCTGAATGTCATGCGGCTGCGGAACGGTTGGAATTCTGCCTTGAATGGATCACTGTTACCGGGGATTTGGTGCATGGCACGAAAATGAAATATGAAATTGTGGATGGGGTGCTTAACTTCTTTGTGAATTACGATATGTTCGTATATCGCAGAAGTGAATCGCAGCCTATGGAAGAAATTTCACAGGATGTTACCGTGAAAGGTTAAGGTGATGGAATGGCGGTAAGAAAAACCACAAAAACCGCTGCAAAGGAAGTTGAAAAGGTTGAAAGTAAATTTTCAAAAAATCAGCTTCTTGCGGCAAGGCGTTTCAGCGGTAAGCGGGATGCCCTGAACGCTGTTCTTTCTAAATATCCCGATGATGAAAAATTCACGGTGAAAACCGTTGAACAAATGATTGAAGATTATATGAAAGGTAAGGTGAACTAAGATGGCTTTGGGCGGTGGAACTTTTGTTACACAGAATAAAACCCTTCCCGGTGCTTATATCAACTTTGTATCGGCAGCAGCCGCAAGCGCAACCCTTTCTGATAGAGGTATCGCAACTATGCCCCTTGAACTGGATTGGGGCAAGGAAGGGGAAGTCTTTGAAGTTACCAATGGTGATTTTCAGAAGAACAGTATGGAAATCTTCGGATATGAGTACACCAACGATAAGTTGAAGGGGCTTCGTGACCTGTTTCTTGGGGCAAGAACCCTGTACGCTTACCGCCTGAACGGTGGTGGCACAAAGGCAAGTAATACCTATGCGGAAGCCCTGTATGGCGGCACCCGTGGTAATGACCTGAAAATCGTGATTCAGAAAAACGCTGATAACGATGAACTTTTCGATGTGACAACCATTCTTGGCACTTCAGAAGTTGATGTTCAGACGGTTGCCGCAGCTTCTAATCTTGTACCGAACAAGTATGTGAAGTTCAAAACGGAAGCTGAACTTGCAGTCACCGCTTCTACCCCGCTTACTGGCGGTACAAATAAGACGGTGGACGGTGCGGCTTATCAGGCATATTTGGATAAGATTGAAGCTTATACCTATAACACGATGGGTGTTGTGGTAACTGACGATACCACTAAGAACCTGTTTGTTTCCTTTGTGAAGCGGCTTCGTGATGAAATGGGTATCAAATTCCAGCTCGTTCTTCACAATAAGGCAGCCGATTATTACGGCGTTATCAATGTGAAGAATTCCGTAACAGATTCTACTTTTGGCGCAGCCGCCCTTGTTTATTGGGTGACTGGTGCGGAAGCCGGGTGTGAAGTCAATAGAAGCTGCCAGAACAAGGTTTATGACGGTGAATTTGATGTTGGTGTGGACTACACGCAGAATGAACTGATTGCCGCTATCAATGCGGGTGAATTCGTTCTTCATAAGGTCGGTACTGATATTCGTGTGCTGTCTGACATTAACAGCATGACTACCACTTCCGACACGCAGGGCGATATTTTCAAGGACAATCAGACGATCCGGGTTATCGATCAGATTGCAAATGATATTGCCGTCCTGTTCAAAGATAAGTATTTGGGCGTTGTTCCCAACGATGCAGCGGGGCGCATTTCTCTTTGGTCGGATATTGTGAAGCACCATCAGCAGCTTAATGATATTCGTGCCATTGAAGATTTTGCCGATTCTGATGTGGTTGTGGAACAGGGCGACACTAAGAAATCGGTTGTGGTAACGGACGCTGTAACGGTTGTAAATGCTATGGATAAGCTTTATATGACCGTTACAGTGGCATAAGAAAGGGGTGAAATTCAGTGAACAACATTGTGATGAAGGGCAAAGACACAATCGCCGCTAAGATGGCGGAGTGCTTTATCACTATTGGGGATCGCCGCTATAACTTTATGCAGATGATTGATATGGAAGTTCAGGTTGAAAAAACCAAAACCACCGTTCCCCGCCTTGGGGCAATCATGGCAGGTCATAAGTCTTGCGGTATGGAAGGTACTTTTTCCGGCACAGCCCATTACAATCAGTCTGTAATGCGGCAGCTTCTTCTTGACTACAAGAACAGCGGTGTTGATGCCTACTTTGAAATGCAGATCACCAACGATGATCCCGGTTCGGACGCTGGCAGACAGACGATTGTTCTTTATGACTGCAACACGGACGGCGGCATTTTGGCTAAGTTCGATGCAGACGGTGAATATCTGGATGAAGAAATTGAAGGTACTTTCGAGGATTTCTCCATGCCGGAATCTTTTGCACAGCTTACGGGCTTCCTTACGAACTAAGGTTAAACCCCTTGTGTGGGCTTTATATAGGCTCATATAAGGGGTTTTTCTTATCACTCGATAAACAGAAAGGATGAATGAAAAAATGTCTAAATTCGCTAAATTTATGAAAGCAAACAAAACCGTGAAAGAGAACGGTTTTTATCCGGCTACTAAGTCCCTTTGTGATGATAACGGCAACCCCCTTGAATGGGAGTTTCGCCATATCACTTCTAAGGAAAATGAAGATATTCGTGAATCCTGTACGCTTGATGTACCTGTCACGGGTAAGCCGAATATGTATCGTCCAAAGCTGAAATCCAGCCTGTACATTCAGAAAATGATTGTAGCTTCTATTGTCACCCCGGATATGTACAACGCTGAATTGCAGGATTCCTATGGTGTGAAAACCCCGGAAGATCTGCTTATGGCTATGGTGGATGATCCGGGTGAATACAACGATCTTGCCGCATTTGTGCAGAAATTTCAGGGCTTCAATGTGTCCTTTGACGATAAGGTGAATGAAGCAAAAAACTAATTGAAGAAGGGGATTGGGAAGCGAATTTTGCTTACTATGCCCTTCTGAAACTTCATATCCTTCCTTCCGCTTGGCTTGCTATGGATGAACAGGAAAAAGCCTTTTGCGTTGCTGCTATCCGGGTAAAGCTTGAAAAGGATAAGAAGGAAAAGAAACGGATTGAGAGTAAGAGCAAAGGCAAAAAGAAAGGTAGGTGATAAGCGTGGCGACAATCCGAACAGCGATTGAATTACAGGATAACTTTTCGGGGATTCTGTACGGCATTACAAACGCTGTAAATATGAGCCTTTCCGTCATGGAAGATTTGAACCGGGCTATGAATGAACCCGTGGACACCACTTCCATTCAGGCGGCAAGGGAAGCAATCAATCAAGCCACGGTTGCGGCGCAGCAATGGGAAGCTGCTATGCAGAATGTGGATGCGCCGCAAACTTCCACGCCTACCACCCCGCAGCCTTCCACACCGCAACCCGTTCCTGTACAGTGGCAATCTGATTCAATGGATGTGTTCACCACTTCCGGCGTTGAAAGATTTCAGCAGGAAATTCAAAGTGCAAACAGTATGTTGAACACTTTGAACACTACGCAGGAACGGATTGCGGCAACGGCGGCTGGAACTGATATGTTCCCGGCAAGTGCTGTTGCGGATATGAACAGTATGCAATCCCGTTTACAGGCAATTCAGCAGCGGATTCAGCAGATCGAAAGCAACCCTATGAATATGGGGACTGACACCGCAAATGCAGAGTTGGAACAGCTTAGAAGTCAGTTGAATCAGGCGGTGCAGGATCAGGAAGATTTGAACCGGGCCATGGAGCGGATGGACGTTTCCGCAGCCAATGAAGCCTATTTGCGCTTGTCTAATACGGTAAGTAATACAGAACGCTATATCCGTGATAATACGGATGAACAGGGGCGTTTTAATCGTGCCATTGACGAGGGCGCACAAGGCGCAGGCGATTTGATGAACATGATTAAGGGGGCAGTTGCCGCCTATGCAAGTGTTCAGACAATCGGAAAGGTTATGGATTTATCCGATCAGCTTACTTCCACAACCGCCCGCATAAACCTGATGAATGACGGTCTGCAATCCACGCAAGACTTGCAGAACATGATTTATTTATCGGCTGAACGGTCGAGGGGCGCATATCAGACAACCGCCGATGCAGTTTCTAAATTAGGACTTATGGCGGGGGATGCTTTCAGCAGTTCAGAAGAAATCATTGCATTTACTGAACAGTTGAACAAGCAATTTACCATTGCAGGAACGGAAACAGCGGGAATTGAAGCCGCTATGTTGCAGCTTACACAGGCTATGGGTTCGGGCGTTCTTCGTGGTGAAGAATATAATTCAATCCTTGAACAAGCCCCGAACATCATTCAAGCGATTGCTGACTACATGGAAGTTCCGAAAGGGCAGCTTAAAGATATGGCAGCGGAAGGTGAAATCACCGCTGAAATCGTCAAGAACGCTATGTTTGCAGCGGCAGACGAAACCAACGCCAAATTTGAGAGTATGCCGAAAACTTTCAATCAGATTTGGACTTCTTTTCAGAATACCGCTTTGATGGCGTTTCAGCCCGTACTTCAAAGGTTGAACGATGTAGCGAACAGTGAAGCGTTCCAAACCTTTATAAATGGTGCGATTGAAGCCCTTTCAATGGTGGCGGGTATCGTGGTTGAAATCTTCAACCTAATTGCTTCTGTTGGGACAATGATTGCAGACAACTGGTCTTGGTTATCCCCTATCATTTATGGGGTTGCAGCCGCATTGTTAGTGTATTATGGGCGGCTGATGCTTGTAAGAGGGGCTGAACTTGCTCTTGCAGCGGTTCAAGGGGTTGTTGCAGTCGCAAAAGGAATATTGGCAGCGGCAACAATGCTTGTGACTGGCACAACATGGGCGCAGACAACGGCGCAATATGGCTTAAACGCTGCAATGTACGCTTGTCCCATTGTTTGGATTATCATTTTGATTATCGCCCTGATTGCCCTATTTTATGCGGCGGTTGCGGCGGTGAATAAATTTGCCGGAACTTCCGTTTCTGCAACTGGTATCATTTGCGGGGTGTTCATGGTGGCGGCAGCGTTCATTGGAAATTTGTTCGTTGCCCTGATTAACTTTGTCATTGATATTTTCGTTGTGCTTTGGAATTTTATTGCCGCATTTGCAAACTTCTTTGGAAATGTGTTCAATGATCCGGTTGGGGCAATCGCAAGATTGTTCTTTGATTTGGTTGATACCGTCCTTTCCCTGTTGCAGTCTTTGGCAAGTGCCATTGACACAATCTTTGGTTCAAACCTTGCGGGGGCGGTTCAAGGTTGGCGTGATTCCCTTGGTGGGTGGGTTGATTCCACCTTCGGGCAAGGGGAAGAAATCATGGCAAAGCTAAATGCGGAAGATTTGCATTTAGATAGATTTGAGTATTCCAGCGCATGGGATGCGGGGTATTCGTTCGGTGAAGGAATAGATGAAAGCATTGCAAACTTTGATCCTTCTTCCCTGTTTGATACCAATGTTCCGGGTGCTGGCGATTATGCCGATTTGAGCAACTACGGCAGCGATTTAGGCGGGCTTGGTGGTATCGGAAGCGGTGTGGATGATATTGCCGGGAACACCGGGGCAATCGCTGACAGCATGGATATTACAGAAGAAGATTTGAAGTATCTTCGTGATATTGCAGAGCAGGAAGCGGTGAACCGATTTACAACCGCTGAAATCAGCGTTGATATGTCCGGGATGCAGAACAACATTTCTAACGGAATGGATTTGGACGGCGTTATTTCCGGGCTGACAGAAGGTGTAAATGAAGCGATTGATAGCATGGCGGAGGGGGTGCATGACTGATGAAAAGTGGATATGATTTTTACTTGAAGAAGTGCTTGCTTCCCGTCACCCCGCAGAAGCTTGAAATCAAAATCAACAATGCCAATGATACGGTGACGCTGATAAATGAAGGGGAAATTAACATTCTAAAAACCGCAGCACTTACGGATATTGAATTTGAATGTGAAATCCCACAGGTGAAACAGCCCTATGCAGTCTATAAGTCAGGCTTTCAGGGGGCTTCTTATTTCCTTGATTACTTTGAAGGGCTGAAAACTTCCAAACAGCCCTTCCAATTCCTTGTGTCAAGGACAATGCCGAATGGCAAAGTGTTGTTTTCCACGAATATCAAAGTTTCAATGGAAGATTACAAAATCACAGAAGATTCAAAGAATGGCTTTGATCTGAAAGTGAAGATTTCCTTGAAGCAATATAGGGAATACAGCACAAAAACGGTAAATATTCAGATTCAGGCTTCTAAGCCTAAAGCAACGGTACAGCAAACCCGTCCCGCAAGCCCCCCGGCAAAAAAGGGATATGCAGTCGGCGATATTGTAAATTTCCACGGTGGAACACATTATTACAGTTCTTATCCGGGTGCAAAAGGATATTCCGCAAGGGCTGGACAAGCAAAAATCACTATTGCAAATGGTTCAGGCGGGGCGCACCCGTGGCATTTGATTCATACGGATTCAAGTTCAAATGTTTATGGGTGGGTTGATGATGGAACATTTGATTAAGGGGGTGCTTCAATGAATGTTGAACTTTTAATCGCCGATCCTTCCGGCAGCAAGGCATATTTGCCGATTGTGGAAGAAGGGATTGAATGGACTACGGAAAGAAGAAGCACCCCCGGAAAGTTGACCTTCAAAGTCGTAAAGGACAGTATAATCAATTTTCAAGAGGGCGCAGCGGTACGCCTGAAAGTAGACGGTAAAGGGGTTTTCTTTGGGTTCGTATTCAGCAAAAAGCGGGATAAGGATCAGATTATCACTGTTACCGCCTACGATCAGTTGCGTTACCTGAACAACAAAGATACCTATGTTTATGAGAATAAAACCGCAGCGCAATTTATCAAGATGATTGCAGCAGATTTTTCCCTGAATGTGGGGGTTATTGAAGATACCCCGTTTGTAATTGCTTCAAGGGTTGAGGATAACACTTCCCTTTTCGATATGATAGAAAATGCCCTTGATTTGGAATTGCAGAACAACGGGAATATGTTCATTCTGTATGATGATTTTGGAAAGCTTACCCTGAAATTCCTTGGGAATATGTATGTTGGGGACAATGCTTCCGGGTATCTGATGATTGATGAAGAAACCGGGGAAAACTTTGACTACACTTCCAGCATTGACAGCGACACCTACAATAAAGTGAAGCTGACTTATGACAATGAGGAAACCGGAAAGCGTGAAGTTTACATTGCACAGGATGGCAGCCATATCAACGAATGGGGTATTTTGCAATATTTTGATACGCTGTCAAAGGGTGAAAACGGACAGGCAAAAGCCGATGCCCTTTTGCAGCTTTACAATAAGAAAACCCGTAACCTGAAAATCAGCAATGCTTTAGGTGATACCCGTGTTAGAGCCGGAAGCATGGTGGTAGTCAACCTTGATTTGGGTGATATGAAGCTGAAAAACTTCATGCTGGTTGAAAAGGTTACACACAAGTTCAATCTTGATGAACACTTTATGGATTTGACACTTAGAGGGGGTGAGTTCGTTGCCTGATGCAACTGAATTAACGAAAGCAATTAAGAAAGCGGCAAGCAAGGCGGTAAAGGCGGAAAAGCCTGTTGAAGTCTGCTTTGGAAAGGTGACAAGTGCTTCCCCATTGCAGATATTGGTGGATCAAAAATTCACCCTTGGGGCAGCGCAGCTTGTCCTTACCCGCAACGTGACGGATTTTAAGACGATGATTACAGGCGGAAACATTCAGAATTATTACTACGTTGGAACACCGCCCAACACTTCAACCGTCCCCGTTGATCCGTCACACAGACACGCCATAGGGAAAATTGAAATCACTGTTCATAATGGGTTGGTTGTCGGTGATGAAGTGATCCTTATCAGGCAGCAGGGCGGGCAGAAATATATTGTGGTGGATAGAATCGGATGATTCCTTCAACTACTGGATTTCTTGAACAAAATTTTGAACTTGAAGAACAACCAACCTATACTTACAAAATGAATTTGGACACGGGTTCGATTCGTGGCTATACGGATAAACTTGACGCTATGAGACAGGCAATTTTCAAAATCCTTCAGACTGAACGCTATCAATATATCATGTATAGCTGGAATTATGGGGTTGAAACGCTTGACTTATACGGCGAACCAATTTCCTATGTATGCCCCGAATTGGAGCGCAGGATCACAGAAGCCTTGACGTGGGATGAACGGATTGAAAGTGTTGATAACTTTGAATTTGACCTTCCGCAGAAAGGCGTGGTTCATGTGTCATTTACAGCGCATACTATTTTTGGAGATGTGCAAGCGGAAAGGGTGGTGAATTTCTAAATGTATGATGTCACTTACAATGAAATTCTTGAACGGATGCTTGCCCGTGTAAATGATAAATTTGATAAGCGTGAAGGTTCAGTCATATTTGACACACATTCCCCAACGGCAATAGAATTGCAGCTTCTTTATATTGAGTTGAATACTTTGATTTCAGAAGCATACGGGGACACCGCTTCAAGGGAATTCCTGATTTTGCGCTGCAAGGAAAGAGGTATCACCCCCGATCCGGCAACCAACGCAATCTTGCGTGGCGTGTTCACCCCCGAAAACATTGATGTGATTGGTAAGCGGTTCAATATCGGCACTATGAACTATATTGTTTTGAGGGAAGCAACGGACGGCAGCGGGGGTTATGAAGTCCAGTGTGAAACACCCGGCATAATCGGAAATCAGTATTTGGGGCAGATGATTCCGATTGAATACATTGACGGGTTGGAAACCGCAACGCTGACGGAAATTCTTATCCCCGGTGAGGATGAAGAAGATACAGAGGTTTTGCGGGATCGCTACTTTGCTTCCTTTGAAGAAAAGGCTTTCGGGGGAAACCGGGCGGATTATATCAACAAAACCAACGCCATTCCCGGAGTTGGCAGCACAAAGGTAACGAGGGTTTGGAACGGGGATATTTCCCCCGCTTCCATGATCCCGAATGAAGCGGTGCAGGCTTGGTACAAAACGGGCTTATCTTCCCTTCCCACCGCTGTCCAGTCATGGATTACGGCAGTATATACAGCAGCAAAGGATTTGAAGCTTACAACCGGGGGAACGGTGCTTATAACGATCCTGAATTCAAATTTTGATGTGGCGAATGAAACGCTGCTTAATTTGGTGAAGGAAACGCTTGATCCCGATGAATACACCGGGGAAGGCTACGGGCTTGCGCCTATCGGTCATGTGGTGAATGTAGTAAGTGCGGAAGCGGTTGAAATTACCGTGAAAACCACAATCACCTTTGATGTGGGTTATAGCTGGTCGAATTTGCAGACTTCCATTGATGAAGTGATTAAAAATTATTTGCTTGAACTTAGAAAGACTTGGGCGGATGAAGATCACTTGATTGTTCGTATTAGCCAAATTGAAACAAGGCTTCTTGGCATTAAGGGCATTGTGGATATAAACGGTACAACAATCAACGGTGCAGCCGACAACCTGACTTTGGGGAAATATGAAGTTCCCGTATATGAGGGGGCAAGCGGATGATTAGAGAAGTTGACCTTGTATCTTATTTGCCCCCATACTTACAGGAATACAATCAGGAAACCGTTGCCGCACTGGAAGCAGAAAACCCCGAATTCAGGCTTATTTGGGAAGCTTCTGACAGGGTTTTATACAATGAATTTATAGCAACCGCCGATGAATACGGTATTTCAAGATTTGAAAAGATTTTGAATATTCTTCCATCAAAAGAAGATACCCTTGAAAGCAGGCGGGCAAGGGTACAATCAAGGTGGTTTACGGAAATCCCGTACACCTTGAAAGCCCTGATTTCAAAGCTGATTGCTCTTTGCGGTGATTCAAATTTTGAGATCACAAAAGATTTTCTGTATTACAAAATCGGGATTGAAACCAACCTTGAACTGTTCGGACAGGTTGAAGAACTGGAACACATTATCGAAACCATGCTTCCCTGTAATATGGTTGTGGATTCGGTGAACAAAATCCCATGTGATGCAGATGGTGTTGCCCTTTGGGGCGGTGGCATTTGCGCCATTGAATTTTTCGTTATTACGAATGACGAACAGGCAGAACATACAATCACAGGTAAAGCAAATGTAGGCGGTGCGCTTAGTGGTGCAGCCGCTTATTTTATTACCAATGACAGCAAGGAAACCATAACGGCAAACGGTTCAGCAAGTCACGGCGGCGGTATTGTAAATGCGGTAAGCGTGACAATCACAAATGATTTCAGTGAACAGTTCAACATAGACGGGACAAATTCACTTGGTTCAGGTGCGGTTGTTACTGAAATCATTGGAATAAATGATGAAGAATAGAAAGGATGAAATGACATGGCAGAATTTTCAAAATTGGTTATCACCAACAAAGGACAGGCTTTGATTGCAAAGATGATTGCCGGGGAAGGAAACATTGACTTCACAAAAATCAGCACTTCAAGCACACAGTATCAGCTTTCGCAGCTTGAAGCACTGACCGCCTTAACGGGTGTGAAGCAGACTTCCCTTATTTCCAAAGTCACCCGGACAAACGATGTTGCAATCAAGGTTGAAGCAGCGTTCACCAATACGGATTTGACAGCGGGTTATTATATGCGTACTTTGGGCTTATATGCCGTTGATCCCGATGAAGGGGAAATCCTGTACGCTGTTACAATCGAAACTTCCGGCAACTGCTATATGCCGCCATATAACGGCGTTACCGTGTCGGGTGCTTATGTGCAGCTTGTAACTACGGTTGGCAACGCTGACAGCGTTTCCCTTGAAGTGGATCAGGCGGCGGTTGCCACAATCGGAGATATTCAGGAATTGCAGAAGCAGATTTCCGATTTGCAGGCGTTTGTGGGCTATACCGATGATGATATTTTCGGTGTGGAAGTGGATTTTGTAAATAAAAAATTCACCCGCCTTGCGGCAGCCGTAAACCGTACACCGGGGGAAGGTTTTGACGATATTCCTTGCTTTGGCGGGCGTAAACGCTGCAACGTAACCGATGATGGCAGAGTTGCCGCCTACTACGGTGAAGCGGGATTTTCCACCACAGGTAAGCTTACACAGGCGATTGACCGCAACCCGGAAGATGTGGAAGAACCTGATACTTCCTTGCAGTTTGCAAGCGGTACGATTGTTCAAACGATGGTTGAACAGCCTAAGTTTTATTACAAGGTCGTTCCGCTGCTTGTGGAGAATACAGCAAAAGGACAGATCACCCGAAAAGTACGCTACTATGTTTCCCCCGTTGCAAAGGCTGGATTCAAGCTTCACCCGGCGTTCATTTCCAACGGCAGACAGCTTGAAAAGATTTACCTTGCAGCCTTTGAAGGTTGCCTTTGGGACGCTTCCGCAGGAACGGGAGGGGCTTACATTTTGGATGATGCACAGGTAGCTTCTTTCACAAGTGCAGTTGGTACAGGTGATAAGTTGTCCAGCATTGCTAATGCAAAGCCTATGTCTGGAAAGACACAGAACCTTACAAGGGGAAATGCCCGTATTATTGCCCGGAATCGTGGTACAGGTTGGGAACAGTCTTATGCCGCAACCGTGGGCGCAACTCAAATTCTGATGCTGATTGAATATGCGTCTTTTGATATGCAGTCCAAAATCGGAAGTGGTGTAAGCGGTAAAACGGACGATACAACCAGTAATATGGCAGAGAACACCGGAGCAACTGTTACCCTTGGTAATGCTTCCGGTTCTGTTACAAATGATGGGGGCTTTAACATTGTTTCCTATCGTGGTGAAGAAAATCTTTGGGGTAATATTTGGACTTGGGTTGACGGTATGAACGAACAGAACCCTTCCGATTGGACAAATACGGAAGATTTCAGCGGTGAATATGGTGATCTGTATGTTGCGGATCACGGGTTTGTAGACGATACAGGAAGTTCCCCGTATGTCAACACCAACCTTCATCCTTGTTATGGTGAAGGGTACATTTCCGCTTTCTGCTATTCGGAAGATTTTGATTGGATGTTCATTACAGGTGAAGTTTCCGGTAATTCTTCCCTTCCCGTTGGCGATTACTTTTGGAATCGTTATTCTGGCTGGCGGGTGGCTAGGTTGGGCGGTGGGTGGGATAATGGTTCTGGGTGCGGCGGCTTCGATTGGTATCTGGCTGATGCTTCTTCTGTTCGCTATCGGGGTATCGGCGGGCGGTTGGTGTATGTACCGCAGGCAGCCTAAAACCGTTCAATAATTATTGAAAAATTGAAAATATGGGGGATTCAGGGAGTTTTGTTGTTTACTCACCGATATAGGGGAGAAAGCAGAAAAAAGAAACCATATAGCAGGTAGCTAAATTAGGCAGTAAATGGAATAATGGTTCTAAATGCAGCAGCTTCTATTGGAATCTGAATAATGCTTCTTCTAATCGCAATCGGAATATCAGCAGGCAGTTAGTAAATGCACGATTCAGCCTATGAGGTAGCGATTTACTACCCCATAGGCTGTTTCAAATAAATCTCTGTATTCCTGAATCGCCCCGCCGCTTGGCGGAACAGACAGCCCCCGAAAGGGGGAAGTTAAAAATAAAATTGGGCTGTATTGGTAGACTTTGAAAGTTTATTTTCAAAGGTTGAAGATTCGGCTTAATGTGCATACAAAAGGAACATTCGACAAATGAAGCGATATGGAAATCTATATGAACAGATTTGTTCGATGGATAACCTACGCAAAGCCCACCAAAACGCAAAGAAGGGGAAAGGCTGGTATGAGGAAGTAAAAGAGGTTGAAGCAGACGTTGACGGTTATTTGACACGGCTTCAAGAAATGCTTATCAATCACACCTACCAAACTTCCCAATATGAAAAATTTATCAAGCGGGAAAACGGAAAGGAACGGGAAATTTTCAAATTGCCTTACTTCCCGGATCGTATTTGTCAATGGGCGATTCTGCAAGTCATTGAACCGTATCTTTTGCGGTATATGACAAAGAACACCTATTCAGCAATCCCTGACCGTGGAATTCACGCAGCGTTAAATGACGTAAGGGACGCTATGCAAAAGGACGTTCCCGGCTGTCAGTATTGTTTGAAGCTTGATGTAAGAAAGTTTTACCCTTCTATCAATCACGATATTTTGAAACAGAAGTTTAGGAGATTGTTCAAAGATGCTGAATTGCTTTGGTTGTTGGATGAAATCATAGATAGCATTTGCACCGCTAAAATTGAAGATATGCGTGATATTTGGCTGCTTGATGAAGATATTGATTCTGAAACAGGCATACCGATAGGAAATTACCTTTCCCAATATTGCGGTAACTTCTATCTTTCGGGGTTCGATCACTGGATCAAGGAAGAAAAGCGGGTGAAACACTACTTCCGGTATATGGATGATATTGTGATATTCGGTGCTGATAAAGCAGAACTTCACCGATTACTAAAAGAAATTGACGCTTATTTCCGGCAGAATTTGAAGCTGACTATCAAGGGAAATTGGCAAGTGTTTCCTTCTTATGTGCGGGGTGTAGATTTTGTGGGGTATCGAACATTTTTGAATTATACGCTTTTGAGGAAATCAAGCTGTAAGAAATTCAAGGCAAGGATGGTTGCAATCAGGAAAAAGACGGAAACCGGGCAGATGATGAATTATTCTGAATGGTGTTCCGTGAATTCTTATAAGGGGTGGTTAAAGCATTGCGATAGTTACCGCTTACAGCAAAAGTACCTTGCACCGATCCAACCGGATGCTGATAGGTATTATTTGGAAGTCATAAAATCTAAAAGAAAGGCGGCGTAACAATGGTTGATTACGGAAAAGTAAGAAGCACTGTCAAGCCCGAAAGCATTGTGATTGATGATTTCAGCGTTTGGCAGCACACCAACATTCAGGAAGTTTCTGAAAATGTGGGTGAAGAAAACGAATTCAAGGGTTTTGAATTCAACATGGTTCAGTACACCAAAGACGAATTCATTTTGCAGCAGGCAGCAATGAATCAGGAATTGAATTCTTTGGTAAATACGATGTTGGGGGTGAATGAATAATGGCAGACAAAATTTTACTGGCAAAGCAGATGAACCGATTCATGCAGATGCAGGTTCAGGCAGCCGAACTTGACGATGACAAGGCAATGGAAGTTGCTGACTTATACCCTGAATGGCAGTACCCGAAAGCTTACGCCGTGGGTGAAATGTTCAAGTACGGCGTGAACAGCGATGGAGAAACGCAGCTTTACAGGGTTGTTCAGGCGCACACTTCGGAAGCACAGAATACACCTGATATTGTACCCGCTTTATATAAGGGAGTCGGGTTCACCGATACAGGCACCCCAATTTGGACACAACCCCTTGGAGCGCATGACGCTTACAGTACCGGGGACGTTGTTTCCCACAAAGATCAGCTTTGGATTTCCACAGTTGACGGCAACGTATGGGAACCGGGCGTTTACGGCTGGGAAGTGTACGAACAGTAAAATATTCAAGTGATAGCTTAAAACCCTTATATGGGGCTTATATGAAGCCTTGTATAGGGGTTTTTGAGTTATAGAAAGGCGGTGATACCCGATGGAAAAAATTCTGATGGAAACCTATTCCATCGCCCTTCCCATTGTCTTAACTGCATTGATGGGGTACATTGTTTGGCTTCTGAAAAAGCAGAAGAAAGACAGGGACGCAAACAGCAAAGGCACAATGCTTTTGCTTAGGGTTCAGCTTATCGAATATCACGATAAGTACACAATTTTAGGTTCGATTCCTTCTTACGCCTACGAAAATTTTTGTGAAATGTATGAAGCATATCACGAATTAGGCGGGAATGGCATGATTACCAAAATGAAAGAAGAAATTGACGAATTACATTTGAAAAAGAAAGGGTGAAATTTATGAACAACATTAACTGGATTGTGAGATTTAAGAACAAGGCGTTTTGGGTTGCACTTATCCCGGCGATTCTGCTTCTGATTCAGGTTGTGGCGGCTGTTTTCGGCTTCACGCTGGATTTGGGCGATCTTGGGAACAAGCTGTTTGATGTCGTAAATGCGCTGTTCGCCGTCCTTACCATTCTTGGTATTGTGGTTGATCCGACAACCGCAGGAACGGGGGACAGTGAACAGGCTATGACTTATACCGAACCGAAAAAGAAAGGGTGATATAAAATGAGTAATTCAAGTTTGGTATCTTATACGCTGCTTTCCCCGAACCATTCGGGGAAGCGCACGCACTCTATTGATCGGATCACCCCGCATTGTGTTGTGGGGCAGCTTTCCGCTGCAAGTATTTGTGGCTGTTTTACAAGCCCTGACCGTGAGGCAAGTTGTAACTATGGTATTGGCAAAGATGGGCAGATTTCCCTTTGTGTGGACGAGGGAAACCGTTCTTGGTGTTCTTCCAGCAATGCCAACGATCAGCGGGCAGTTACGATTGAATGTGCATCCGACAAGGAACACCCCTACGCTATGACGGATGCGGTTTATCAGTCGCTTATCAAACTTTGCGTGGATATTTGCCGCCGCAACGGAAAAAGCAAGCTGCTTTGGTTTGGCGACAAGGATAAAACCCTTGCTTATGAGCCGAAAGCGGGTGAAATGGTGCTTACCGTTCACAGGTGGTTTGCCAACAAAGCTTGCCCCGGCGATTGGCTGTATTCCCGCCTTGGTGATCTTGCCGCAAAGGTAACGGCTCAGCTTGGCGACGGTGCTTCCACCCCTTCCACGGATGGGACGCTGTACCGGGTGCAGGCTGGGGCTTTCAAGAACAAAGAAAACGCTGACAGACAGCTTGAAAAAATCAAGGCAGCCGGATTTGATACTTACATGGTACAGGCTGGCGGCTACTACAAAATTCAGGTTGGGGCTTACAGCGTAAAAGCCAACGCTGAAAATATGCTTGCCAAAGTCAAAGCGGCGGGCTTCGATGCCTTTATCACCACGGAACAGGGGCAGGCTGTTTCTTCCACCCCGGCAAAGAAATCTGTTGATGAAATTGCCCGTGAAGTGATCCGGGGTGATTGGGGTAACGGGCAGGACAGAAAGAACAGGCTGACGGCGGCAGGCTATGATTATGACGCTGTACAGGCAAGGGTAAATCAGCTTGTATAAAGCCTGAAAATCTGTTACTATTTTGTTACTAACCGTCCGATTTTATATAAGTTTTGCATAGCCTTATATATTGAACAACCTTGAATTTATCGGTATTTTCAGGGCTTCAAATGGGCGGTCAATTATGGTATAATAAAAGAACCATTTAATTAACCCAAAGATGGACAAAATGAAACAGCAAGAGGTGATATCGTGGTAAGAAAAGAAATGATAGCAATGCTGTTGGCAGGAGGACAGGGCAGCCGCCTTGGAGTTTTAACGCAAAAAGTGGCAAAGCCGGCAGTATCATTCGGCGGCAAGTACCGGATCATCGACTTTCCGCTCAGCAACTGCATTAATTCTGGCGTCGATACAGTCGGCGTCCTGACCCAGTACCAGCCATTGCGTTTAAATACGCATATCGGAATTGGTATCCCGTGGGATCTGGACCGGAACGTGGGCGGTGTGACCGTTCTTCCTCCCTATGAAAGAAGCAAGGGCAGCGACTGGTATACAGGAACTGCCAACGCCATTTACCAGAACCTGGAGTATATGGAATCCTATAATCCGGAATACGTTCTGATCCTGTCCGGCGACCACATCTACAAAATGGACTATGAGGTGATGTTGGAGTACCACAAGGCCAACAACGCCGACGTGACCATCGCCGCCATGCCGGTGCCCATGGAGGAGGCCAGCCGTTTCGGTATCCTGATCACCGACGATGCCAACCGCATCACGGAGTTCGAGGAGAAGCCGGCAAACCCCAGGAGCAACCTGGCTTCCATGGGAATCTATATCTTCAGCTGGAAGGTATTAAAAGAGGCGCTCATTAAATTAAAGGATGAGCCGGGCTGTGACTTCGGAAAGCACATTATCCCCTACTGCCACAACGACGGCAGGCGGATCTTCGCATATGAGTATAACGGCTACTGGAAGGATGTGGGAACCTTAGGCTCTTACTGGGAAGCCAATATGGAGCTGATCGACATTATCCCGGAGTTCAACCTGTATGAGGAGTACTGGAAGATCTATACAAAAAGCGAGAAGATCCCGCCCCAGTTCATTTCCGCAGAAGCGAAGGTAGGAAAGAGCATCATCGGAGAGGGAACGGAGATCTATGGAGAGGTCACCAATTCCGTCATCGGCTCCGGCGTTGTGATCGAAAAGGGCGCTGTGGTCAGGGATTCCATCATTATGCAGGATTCCGTGATTGAGGCAGACGCCGTAGTGGACAAGGCCATTGTGGCCGAGGACGTAAGGATCGGCGCAGGCGCCCGTCTGGGCGTTGGAGAATACGCGCCCAGCAAATACGATCCCAAGGTATACCAGTTCGACCTGGTGACCGTCGGAGAGCATTCAGTGATCCCGGCGGGCGTGGAGATCGGAAAGAACACAGCGGTCTCCGGTGTGACAGAAGCTTCGGACTATCCGGACGGCAAACTTGAAAGCGGCGGCTACATAGTAAAGGCAGGTGGAAACGTATGAGAGCAATCGGTATTGTTTTAGCGGGAGGCAACAGCAAGCGGATGCGGGAGCTTTCCAGAAAAAGGGCGATCGCGGCAATGCCCATCGCCGGAAGCTTCCGGAGCGTTGACTTTGCTCTTAGCAATATGAGCAACTCTCATATCCAGAGTGTTGCAGTTCTGACCCAGTATAATTCCAGATCCTTAAATGAGCATTTAAGCTCTTCCAAATGGTGGGATTTCGGAAGAAAGCAGGGGGGCATGTATGTATTTACCCCCACCATCACCGCAGAGCACAGCGACTGGTACCGCGGCACCGCAGACGCCCTTTACCAGAACCTGGATTTCCTGAAGAGAAGCCACGAGCCCTATGTGGTACTGGCCTCCGGCGACGGGATCTATAAGCTGGATTACAATAAGGTGCTGGAATACCACATCGAAAAGAAGGCTGATATCACAGTGGTCTGCAAGGATATGCCGGCGGATGTGGATGTGACCCGGTTCGGTATGGTAAAGACCAACGCCGACGGCCGCATCACAGAATTTGAGGAGAAGCCCATGGTCAACGATTCCACGACCATCTCCTGCGGGATCTACGTGATCCGCCGCCGCCAGCTCATCGAGCTCATCGAGCGCTGCGCCAACGAGGACCGGTATGACTTCGTCCAGGACATCCTGGTACGCTATAAGAATCTGAAACGGATCTATGCCTACAAGCTGGATACATATTGGAGCAACATCGCTTCCGTGGAGGCCTATTACCAGACCAATATGGATTTCTTAAAGCCAGAGGTCCGCAGCTACTTCTTTAAGGAATATCCGGATATTTATTCCAAGATTGACGATCTGCCTCCGGCAAAATATAATCCGGGTGCAGTTGTAAAGAACAGCCTGGTTTCCAGCGGCTGTATCTTAAACGGATCAGTGGAAAATTCCGTTCTGTTTAAAAAGGTATATATCGGAAATAACTGTGTGATCAAAAACTCGATCATCATGAATGACGTTTATATTGGAGACAATACGGTCATTGAGAACTGCATTGTGGAGAGCCGCGATACGATCCGTGCCAATACCACATACATCGGGCAGCCTGATGACGTGAAGATCGTCATCGAAAAGAACGAAAGATATACATTATAATGGCCCATATGGAAGGCTGATATGGACCGGGGAGGTTATTATGCAGGTAACAGATGTACGTGTGAGAAAGATTGAAAAAGAAGGCAAAATGAAAGCGATCGTATCCATTACACTGGACAACGAGTTCGTGATCCACGATATCAAAGTGATCGAAGGGGAAAAGGGGCTTTTCATTGCAATGCCCAGCAGAAAAGCCGCAGATGGTGAATACAGGGACATTGCCCATCCCATAAATTCAGAGACCAGGGACATGATCCAGAACGTGATCCTCCATAAATATGAGATGACCACGCTGGAGGCGGCCCAGGAGGCGTTGGAGGGCTGATAACTGCATAGAAAGAGAGTGGGGATGGACCGGGAGCTAATCCTGGCCCATGACCCACTCTTTTTTTATGCACCACAGCCCGGCCTGGACACCGGAAAGGGGCTGGTTTTCAGAAATGGCTTTACGGATGGCCTGGTCATGGGAGAAGAGCCGGTGCCAGCTGTCCATGACCTGGCGCTTCAGCTCTGGATAGAAGTTAGTCAGGATGAGATCGCTTTCCCTCCGGATCCCATATTCCAGAAGCGTCTGGCGGAACTCTTTCTCTTCTTTTTCCGTCTTTCCCATATAGGACAGGCATAAAATCTTATTCCAGTCGTAGAGGCTGAAAAAGACTGCTTCGTCTAGAGGAACACGCAGTACCAGGATCCGGCCTCCGGCAGACGGGTCCACATTTTCCGGGCTTTTGAAGGCCCAGTAGGGGTATTCCGCACCCTGGGGCTTTGGAACATGGGCTTCCGCAGCCTTTACGAACCAGTCGTAGGCGGAAAGAAACACCGGAGCGCTTTCTTCATATTTTTTCTGGACATATTCCCGCCTGGAAAAGCAGATCCCATCCCGGTCTAAGACGTCCAGGACGATCTGGGCCTGGGGGGAATATAAGGTTACCGAAGTACGTCTGTGATCCATTCTCTTTTTATCTCCCATATATTTCCATAGCAGTCCGGGTTCCCCATATCTACCCGGGCGTCAAAGAGCCGGTCCCAGCTTTTTATGATCTCCCGTTTGATCTCCGGGTAGAACTGGGACATATATGCTCTGCTGTCGCTGACCCGGTATTCCTCCAGGAGCTTTCTGTGGCGGGCGGCGTCCTCCCGGTCAGCCGGAATATACGAATAGTCCAGGACCGCTCCCCATTTCATGATGTTTACCGGCACGATCCGGGACGGATCCAGGGTCAGCTCCAGGATCACGGTTCCCGGGCTCTTCAGCATGGTGGCCTCTGATTTTAAGGACACCCATACGGGATAATCGGCGTCTGCGGGCCGGTCCGCCGCCGCAGGCGTGTGCTTTACCAGCCAGTCGTAGGCCTCCAGCACCAGAGGGGCGTGCTCCCCGAGATCTGCCTGGATGTATTCCCGTCTGGCCACGTAGCGGCCTTTGGTCTCCAGCTCCCGGAGGACGTTTTCATGCTGCTTGGTCCAGACGCGGACGGCGTTTCCGTTCATTCTATTTTCCATGGGACCACCTGTCCTTTCTTTGTTTCTGGCTTGTATTGTAAGCCAGTCTGGCGGAGGAAGTCAAGAGAAGAGCAGACAGAAACAGAGTTTTTTCTGTAAGGTTTTGTTTGGGCTGACGATCTGGAAACAAAGCGCATCTTTTTGACTTTGAGACAAAGATAAGGTAGAATGGAGTTGTGAAAAATATAGTGCCTGGCAGCCCGGAGGAAAAGATGGAGCGGCGGGCAGAAAGGGGTATAGACATGGAAACATGGGGATTTTACGTATCGGGAGTCCGGTACGGAACATGCAGAAAAGAGGGAGAACGGGTTTTCCACAGTCCGCTGGACGTGACATCTGGAGAATTTCTTCCGGAAAGGGAGCTGGCTCCAGAGGACGACCGGTATGTGGTCCTGGGAAAAATGAACGTGCGGGAGGCACTCCTGCATCTGGAACCGTGCCAGGAGGGGATCCGCCTGGGAGACGACAGGTTTACGGCTTCCTCCGGGGAGATCTATGAGAAAAAGGATAAGGGCGCGTATGTGCAGAGGCACATCAAATTCCCCAGAGACCTGGTGGTGAAGGATGGTCAGATCGTGGCGTTCATTACCCCGGCCAGGGAGCTTTGCAGCGTTCTGGTGAAGGATGGGTACGAGGATGAGACGGTCTTACGCCAGTGGAAGGAGATGGGCTTTGGCCTTCCATACCTGGTCCATGGTCCCGAGACCTTCATGGTTCCCATGCGGGATGGCGTGAAGCTGGCTGCGGACGTGTATCTGCCAGTGAAAAGAGAGAGAGCCGGCCAGGAGATGGCCGTTGCAGGACCCGCAGGAAAGGTCCCCACTGTGCTGGTGCGGACGCCCTACGGAAAACGGGTCGGAGCAGAAACGTATTACCGGTATGTGCAGAGGGGCTACGCTGTGGTGATCCAGGATGTGCGGGGACGGGAGGACAGCGAAGGCGAGTGGCTTCCCATGCACTATGAGGTGGAGGACGGCGACGATACCCTCAACTGGATCGCAGATCAGAAGTGGAGCGACGGGAAGGTGGCCATGACCGGAGGCTCTTACCTGGGCTACGTCCAGTGGGCGGCTGCGGCCAGCGAAAATCCCCATCTGACGGCCATGTTAAGCAGTGTGTGCGCTGGAAGTCCCTTTGTGGATCTGCCCAGGAGAGGCGGCTGCTTCAACTCCGGGTCCATGTCCTGGGCCTTTATGGTATCCGGACAGAGATCGGACGCATCCCTCATGGACCGGGACGACTGGGACGAGCTTCTGGATATCCGTCCCCTGGAGGACATCGCGCCCAGAGCCCTGGGCCATCAGGTGCCGTTCTTAAAGAAATGGCTGGATCATCCCGATTACGACGATTTCTGGAAAATGGGCAACTGGAAGGAGCGGACGGGGGCCCACCGGGTTCCGGCGCTGATCATGTCCGGGTGGTTCGACGATAACGGCATGGGAACAACAGAGGCCCTGGATCTGTATGAGGATTACACAGAGAAAAAGGTGATCCTGGGACCGTGGAAGCACAGCGGAAATGCCGATTACGATATCCACGGCTTTGCCCTGGCGCCCAATGCCCTGCGGTACGACATCGACCTGGTGTGCTTCCAGTGGATCGAACATTATTTAAAGGGCGTGGAAAACGGGATCGAAAAGACTCCCGTGGTGGAATACTATACCATGGGAAGCGGCCAGTGGAAGACGGCTGAGAACTGGCCTCTGCCCGATGGAGAGAAGGTGACCTTCTACCTGGACGGCAAAGCTGCGGATATGGCAGTTGGAAGCGGCAGCGAGGCAGGCCATGGAACCCTCAGCCTCGCGGCTCCGGAAAATGAATGTGGGGATCATTTTACATACGATCCGGAAAATCCGTCCACCCATATCATCGATATGTCTGAAAATGAACTGGAGGTGCCGGAAAACTACACAGACGAGGAGAAGCGGACCGATATACTCAGCTACTCCACTGGTGTTCTGGAGAAGGAATTTACCATCACCGGAGACGCCCAGGCTGTGATCTATCTCTCCTCCGACTGCGAAGATACGGATCTGATGGTGCGGATCACCGATGTGGATGAAAACGGGTGTTCCATGAAGCTGGCAGACGGAGTCATGAGCGTGCGCTACCGGAACCAGTTCGAGCATCCGGAATTCATGGAGCCGGGCAAGGTATATCCGGTGACGATCCGGACCACAAAGCTGTCCCATACATTCCGGAAAGGACATCAGATGCGTGTGACCGTGACGTCCAGTGCGAAGAACTTCATCTTCCCCAACAGCAACACCAGGGACGGCTTCAACAGCCAGGAGATCCGCCTGGCCCACAACTGCGTCCATCACGGCGGCCGGTATCGGTCGGCGGTGACGGTGATGCAGGAGAAATAGTATAAAAGTGATAGAATAGAAGTAATAGAAAGAATGGAGTCTGGATTCCCAGAAGCTGCTGGAAATCCGGGGGCCAGTGATAGAATGGAATAAAATAAGAATAAGCGGACGCGGTCCATGATGTTTTTTGATATCATGGGCCGCGTTTTTTGTTTACGTGGGCAGCGCGCCAAAGTCCGTGCTTGCATGAGACACTGGTGACGGTCGCGATAACCATGAGAAATTCGCGCAGCAAGTTTCGTATGGATATAGGAAAATATGTTCTGCGACAAAAAAGCGCCGCGGGAATTGCTTGGGGTGGAAGGGGCTTTTGTCACTGAAGCGGCCTGCCGCAGGCGGGAAAGCGCGCCGATGGGTTTCTTTCATATGTTATAGAAAGAATGTCTTATGTCAAAAAGCGCGCTGCGGGGATCGCTATCGGGCGAAAAAAGTTTGCCACTGAAGCGGCCTGCCACAGGTGGGGAGGTGGAAGGGGAGGCAGAGAGAGGCGGATGAATATATTTGCAGCTTGGGGGGGGTTCAATGAAGACAGGAGTGGGAGGAAAATGTGGAGAGAATATTTTGAAAATATAAAATATACATACTATACATCATTTATACTATAAGAATTTTGAATAGTTTCGAGATAAAAAATAGGTACTTCCGACAAGGACGATTATGGGAAGTAAAACGGGCTCCGGAGATCAGTTCCGGAGGGACAGCCCCTGGCTCCGGCCCATGAAAACAACGAATCCGAGGAAGATCTGATGTACGAATTTCTGGAAAAATACCTGCCCAGGGACAAGCGCGTCCGCATGGGCATTTTAATGGCCGCAGACGTCCTTGCGCTCTGCCTGGCCTCTTTTTTAGGCCTTTTTGTCCGGTTTGATTTAAACATTTCCAAGATCCCGCCGGAATACGCCCGGGCAGCCCTGGAGTTCCTTCCCTATTATATCCTGGCCTCCCTGGTGATCTTCTTCCTGGCCCGGATGTACTCCACCATGTGGAGCGTGGCCGGGGTCCGGGAAGCCCTCCATGTGGTGGCGGCCTGCGGCCTGGCCTCCCTGGTGCAGATCGCCGGGATGATGCTCTTACAGCTTTCTGTGCCCAGGAGCTTTTTCCTGGTGTCCTTTGCGGCCCTCTGTGCCGAAGAGCTGGGGATCCGTCTCTCCTACCGGGTGGTGATCTCCTTATTCGGGAACCACAGTAAAAAAGCGGCAAAGCGGATCATGATCGTGGGCGCCGGGACCTCCGGCTCCGTGATCCTGAAGGAGATGACCACCAGCTCCCTGGTCAACGGCTGCGTGGTCTGTTTCGTGGACGATGACAGGAACAAGGCCGGGAAGTTCCTAAACGGCGTTCCCGTGGCCGGGAACCGGAACGACATCCCGCGGCTTGCGGAAGAATATAAGATTGACGAGATCTACATCGCCATCCCGTCGGCCTCAGCCAAGGAGCGGAAGGCCATCATCGAGATCTGCCGGGATACGGGCTGCCAGGTGAAGATCCTGCCGGGCATCTACCAGCTGATCAACGGCGAGGTGAGCATCGCCAAGCTCCGGAACGTGGAGATCGAGGACCTTTTAGGCCGGGATCCCATCCGGGTGAACTTAGACGAGATCATGGGCTACGTCAGCGGAAAGGTGGTCTTAGTGACCGGGGGCGGCGGCTCCATCGGGAGCGAATTATGCCGGCAGGTGGCAAGCCATAATCCGAAGCAGTTAATTATCTTTGATATCTATGAGAACAACGCCTACGACATCCAGCTGGAGCTTAAGGAGAAGTATCCGGACCTGGACCTGGTGGTGCTCATCGGCTCCGTCCGGAACACCCACCGGATCGAGACGGTGTTTGAGAAATACCGCCCCGACATCGTGTACCATGCGGCAGCCCACAAGCATGTGCCCCTCATGGAGGACAGCCCAAACGAGGCCATCAAGAACAACGTGTTCGGTACATATAAGACGGCGAAAGCAGCGGATAAATATGGTACTAAGCGCTTCGTGCTGATCTCCACGGACAAGGCCGTGAACCCCACCAACATCATGGGGGCATCCAAGCGGATGTGCGAGATGGTGGTGCAGATGATGAACGCAAGGTCAAAAACGGACTTTGTGGCCGTGCGGTTCGGGAACGTACTGGGAAGCAACGGATCCGTGATCCCGTTATTCAAGAAGCAGATCGAGCAGGGCGGTCCGGTGACGGTGACCCACCCGGATATCATCCGGTATTTCATGACGATCCCGGAGGCGGTGTCCCTGGTCTTACAGGCCGGGGCCTATGCAAAGGGCGGGGAGATCTTCGTCCTGGACATGGGGGAGCCCATGAAGATCCTGGACCTGGCAAAGAACCTGATCCGGCTGTCCGGGTACACGCCGGATGTGGATATCCCCATCGTGTTCACAGGCCTGCGGCCCGGGGAGAAGTTATATGAGGAGCTTCTCATGAACGAGGAAGGGATGCAGGACACGCCCAATAAGTTAATTCATATCGGAAAGCCCATCGAGTTTGATATGGAACGGTTTGAGGAGCAGCTGGAGGAGCTTTATGTGACCGCCAATGAGGACGGGGACAGGATCCGGGAGGATGTGATGCGGATCGTGACCACATATCATCCGGTGGGAGTCAAGGCCTGATATCCGGATCAGCGGGAGGGTGAAAGATGTAGGAGCCTTCCCCAAAAGGCCTGGAACCACTGTGGAAAATACAGTTTTCCGCCAGAAACAGGAGCCGGAGTTCCAAAAGTATGACTGGGATAAAAGTACCGGATAGATCCGGAGCTTCATTCCCGGAGTAAAAGTGCAGGGAATCAAACAGTAAAAGAAAAACAGAAAGCCCCCGGAAACGGGGCCTTAACCAGAAGAAAACATCCTGTGGAAACAGGATGTTTTTCTATTAAAAACAAGGGGGATGATCACATGTTCCATGCAGACGAACGTCTCACACCATTTGAAAAAAAGATCTGGCTCAGCTCGCCCACCATGCACGGGCCGGAGCTGGAATATATAAAGGACGCCTATGAAAAGAACTGGATGTCCACCGTCGGAGAGAATATCAACGAGGTGGAACGTCTGGCCTGCGAGACCGTGGGGTGTAAGTATGCCGTGGCGCTGGCCACCGGCACCTCTGCCCTCCACCTGGCCGTGAAGCTGGCCGGGGTAAAGCCCGGGGAGAAGGTGTTCTGCTCGGACATGACCTTTTCTGCCACCGTAAATCCGGTGGTGTATGAGGGCGGAGTCCCGGTGTTCATTGATACCGAATACGACACCTGGAACATGGATCCAGTGGCCCTGGAAAAGGCCTTTGAACTGTATCCGGAGGTCCGGGTCGTTGTTATGGCCCATTTATACGGGACGCCGGGAAAGATCGATGAGCTGCGGGTTGTCTGTGAACGCCATGGGGCCATGATCATCGAGGATGCGGCGGAATCCCTGGGGGCTTCCTATAAGGGACAGCAGACCGGGACCTTCGGCACCTATAACGCCATCTCCTTCAACGGGAACAAGATCATCACCGGCTCTGCCGGGGGGATGCTCCTGACCGATGATAAGGATGCGGCGGACCGGGCCCGGAAATGGTCCACCCAGTCCCGGGAGAACGCGGCCTGGTACCAGCATGAGGAAGTGGGCTACAACTACCGGATGAGCAACGTGATCGCCGGGGTGGTGCGGGGACAGTTCCCGTACTTAAAGGAGCATATCGCACAGAAGAAGGCCATTTACGAGCGGTACAGGGAGGGCTTTAAGGGCCTTCCAGTACGGATGAATCCGTTTGACGCGGAAAACTCCGAGCCCAACTACTGGCTGTCGTGCCTGGTCATCGATCCGGAGGCCATGTGCAGACAGGTACGCGGGGAACAGGAATCCCTGTACCTTCCGGAACCGGGAAAGAGCTGTCCCATGGAGATCCTGGAGACGCTGGCAAAGTATAATGCTGAGGGCCGTCCTATCTGGAAGCCCATGCATATGCAGCCGATCTTCCGGATGAACGGGTTTGTGACCCGGGAAGGAAACGGACGGGCAAGGACCAATGCTTATATCGCCGGAGGGGCGGTCGGGAAAGATGGAAAGCCACTGGATGTGGGGATGGACCTTTTCCAGAGGGGACTGTGCCTGCCGAGTGATAATAAGATGACGGCGGAGGAGCAGGATACCATTATCAAGATCATAAGGAGCTGTTTCGATGACTAACCGGCTGTACCGAGACTACATAAAGAGGTTCCTGGATATCGTGCTGTCGGCAGGTGCGATCTTTGTGCTGTCCCCGGTCATGGCGGTCACGGCGGTCCTGGTGCGGGTAAAGCTGGGAAGTCCGGTGATCTTCAAACAGAAACGTCCAGGAAAGGACGAAAGGATCTTTGAGATGTACAAGTTCCGCAGCATGACCGATGCCAGGGACGAGAACGGGGAGCTGCTGCCGGATGAGGTACGGCTGACCAGCTTTGGAAAGAAGCTGCGGGCCAGCAGCCTGGATGAACTGCCCGAGTTGTTTAATATCCTGAAGGGGGATATGAGCGTGGTGGGGCCGAGGCCGCTGCTGGTAAAATACCTGCCACTGTATAGTACTGAACAGCGACATCGACACGACGTGAGGCCTGGGCTTACAGGACTTGCACAAGTACGGGGGCGTAATGCGATTAGCTGGGAGGAAAAATTCCAACAGGATCTCTGCTATGTTAATGGAGTTTCTTTTTTTATGGATGTTGATATAGTTTTTGAAACATTTTTAAAGGTAATGAAAAAAGATGGAATTTCCTCATCAACAGCTGTAACTATGGAAGAATTTAAGGGGAATATAGAGCATTGATATGTTAACAGACATAATGCAGCCACCTAAAATCGTATGGATGATTTGCCAGAAAAACTTAAAAGTATGTTTTGAGAGAAGATAACATGAAAGATTTGTATATTATTGGAGCAGGCGGGTTTGGGCGAGAAGTCCTTTGGCTTGTGAAAAGGATAAATGCTATGAATCCAACCTGGAACATCAAAGGATTTATTGATGATGATACCAAAATGAGCGGGAAACAATGCAATGAATATCCAGTTTGTGGTGGGTGTGATTACCTCAAAAGCATAGAAAAGGATATCTGGATTGTATATGCCGTTGGTTCGTCTAAGATTAAGATGACTCTGGATAGGAAATTTTCTGAAATAAAAAATATTCATTTTGCAACATTAATAGATCCTTCCGTTATTATGTCAGATAGAGTGTGTATTGGCGAAGGAACGATTATTTGTGCAGGAACAATTTTAACCACGGATATAGAACTCGGACGACATGTGACTTTAAACCTGGATTGTACCATTGGTCACGATGTCAAGATTTCTGATTATACAACGGTCTATCCAAGTGTAAATATTTCTGGAAATGTTTCCGTAGATTATGCAGTGGAGCTGGGGACAGGAAGTCATATTATTCAAGGGAAGCATATTGGAGAACAGAGCATTATCGGTGCAGGAACCGTCGTAATCCGGGATATTCCGTCCAGATGTACAGCAGTGGGAAATCCAGCACGTATACTATAATTTGCAAAGGATGTTGAAATGAATGTTTTGTTTTTATTGTTATTAGATTTCAATTTAATTATCAGTTGAGTCACACGTTGCCAGAACTGTATGGATTGGAGAGAAGACCTAGATAGGAGTTGGGATAGTTGTAAACAATAATGTTTCGATTTGTTCAAGCTATATGGTAAGAGCCGGGGCAGTGGTTGTCGGGGATATGGATAAAGCTGGAACTTATGTGGGAGAACCCGCAAAATCTTGTGAAAATAGGAATCATATATAACGAGATAATATGAAGATACTAATACTTTCAAATAATGATATCTTGCATGATCATCGATCCGGAAGCTACGTACAGACAGGTGCGAGGAGAGCAGGAATCCCTGTACCTCCCAGAAACAGGAAAGCGTCATCTCATGGATATCCTGGAGACGCTGGTGAAGTATCATATTGAGGGGAGTTTCATCTGAAAGTTTATGCATATGTAGCTGATATAGAGGATGCATAGGTTCATAACAAGATTTGGAAAAGGGCGGGGAAGGTCTAATGCGTATATAGTAGGAGGATGACCTTTCAGTTGATATTGGTTTGGATAGATTTGAAAGAGGGCTATGCTTGACGAGCGATGACAAGATGAATACGGAGCAGTAGGACAGGATCATGGAAGTGATCAGAGCGTGTTTCGAGTAGGCATTACAAATGATGCCATACAGCAATAACTGAAAAAGGAAGGATTTGAGACATGAATATAGCTGTTGCGGGAACCGGATATGTGGGATTGTCGCTTGCAGTGCTGTTATCACAGCATAATAAAGTGACTGCGGTTGATATCGTTTCTGAAAAGGTTGAAAAGCTGAATAATTATATCTCGCCGATACAGGATGAATACATAGAGAAATATCTGGCTGAAGCGAAAGAAGGCAAAAGAAAACTGAATCTGACTGCTACGATGGATGGATCTGTTGCGTATAAGGCCGCAGATTATGTCATCATAGCGGCACCGACAAATTATGATCCACAGAAGAATTTTTTTGACTGTTCCACGGTGGAGAGCGTAATTGAGCTTGTACTGAAGAGCAGTGACAAAGCTGTTATGGTCATAAAGAGTACAGTTCCGGTTGGATATACCATAAGAGTTAGGGAAAAATTTGGAACGGACAGGATACTCTTTTCTCCGGAGTTCCTGCGAGAGAGCAAAGCGCTCTATGACAATCTCTATCCGAGCAGGATCATTGTTGGAAGCGATGAGAATACAAGAAAGGTAGCGGAACAGTTTGCCGGGGTGCTAGTAGAAGGCGCTGAGAGGAAGGATGTTGAAGTTCTTCACATGGGGCTAACAGAGGCTGAGGCGGTAAAACTTTTTGCCAATACATATCTTGCATTGCGGGTCAGTTATTTCAATGAATTGGATACATATGCAGAGTTAAAGGGACTTTGTACCAAGGATATTATCAAGGGTGTAAGTCTGGATCCCCGTATTGGTGATTACTACAACAATCCGAGTTTTGGTTATGGCGGATATTGTCTGCCGAAGGATACAAAGCAGCTTCTGGCGAATTATGATGATGTACCGGAGAACCTAATTGAAGCTATTGTAGAAAGCAACCGTACAAGGAAGGATTTCATTGCTGACAGGGTTCTACGGAAGGCTGGGTACTATAGTTATTCAGATGGATATGATTATGATCAAGGGAAAGAAAAGCAAGTTATAATCGGTGTATATAGATTGACCATGAAGGCAAACAGTGATAATTTTCGCCAGAGTTCAATTCAGGGTGTTATGAAGCGAGTTAGGGCGAAAGGTGCAATCGTAATCATATATGAACCCACTTTGGAGGATGGAACAACATTTTTCGGAAGCCTTATTGTCAATGATATTGAAAAGTTTAAGTCTCAATGTGATGCGATAATAGCGAATCGGTATGACACTGTGCTGGATGACGTTGAAAACAAGGTATATACAAGAGATCTGTTTAGAAGAGATTAAAGGTAAGCTGATTATGGAGAAGCATAGAAAAAAGAAAACGGGTACACCATTCCCACAGTAGATGACGTGATGGTAACAGGGGGGAGATTAGTGTCTACGTCTGGTAATGTACCAGGCACTAGCTGCGGTCATAGATGTTAATATTCTTATTCATGAGCGTCTTTCGGAAATATGTATGAAAAAGATGCAAATTATTACCTTTTGGATGTTAAGCTGTCAAAGTATAGTTAGATAATTTGTTTTAAGTCGGGAGGGAAAATCTGGTGAGTAAAGTTTATATACTCAGAGAAGTCGGACAGATTTTGAGAGAAAATGGACTAAAGAATGAAAAGGAATGATTGCGCTTTTTGAGGAAACTATGGCAGATGAACTTAATCATGCAGGAGTTTCAGTAGGCAATCTAGGAGAATTAAATAAAGATAATCGGGTGACGTGCTTTATGGGAAATTTCACTTCAGAAAAGTAGGTAGACCGAGGGTATCTCGGTATATTTATTACAGAAGCGAATCCTACATTCCAGGGAGTTCCAAGTGTCAGATATGAAGTGGTGTGCGCCAGTTCATCTGTTGCGATCAATGTAGTAGCCACGAATATAAGGGCTGATGATTATTTGGCAGAGCTGTTTATTACAAGAAAGAAGGAAACGGTATCTATTGGCCGTTTCCAACCAGCTTTGGAAAGATGGTTGATGAGACATTAAAGAAGTATCCGTAATTTACTGAAAAGTGCTATATGGATGAACTGGCAAAGATATCTGTAATTGATTACTCAGAAGTAGGGAGAAATCCGTTGGTTAGCGGTAGGTTTGGAGCATCAGATTTCTTGTATCTAACAGATGGAGCTGGTGTTGGGATCTTGGATTTAGAAAAGATTGTGATAGAGCAAGATTACCGAAATAAAACGATAGCCAAGGGATATGGCTACACGACTCTCAAATGTTATTTGAAAAGAAGATGGCCGACAGCGATGGAAGTAAATATACACTTCCCTGTACAAGACAGGCAGATATGTATGTACATTGGAGAGCAAATATAGAAGTTGATGATAATGATCTGTTTGAAATACATGATTGTTTTACGTCATCGGAATGTGGAACTATCAGCGTTTTTAGTTTAACTGAAACTGGAAAATAGTAAGAGACTGGTGAAAGTGGCTTAATTGTATTTAATGGATAAAAAATGTTAATCCAAGTGGTAGTTTTAGCGGGTGCGGGCAATCGGTGGATGCATTAGGTGCAAGGATGTTGCTGTATATGCATAAATGGGTAACAGGAATGACAGAAGATTATTAGGTTAAAAATGAAAAAAACGGCAAGATGCTGAATATCGGTGAAAGTACCATGACGAACTATGTGTTTATTGTAGGCATAGAATTTCAAATTTCTAAAAGTTAGGATGAGACATGTTAATATTTAAAGTAATATTCTATATCGCAGTTTTTATTATTTTTTGGGCGATGATTGGGTATCCGATTTCACTGGTTATTCTTAAAAAGCTATTGAAAAAGGAAAATCAAAAGGATTACTCTTATGAACCTACGGTTACAATCATGGTTGTGGCGCATAATGAAGAAAAGGTTATAGAAGAGAAGTTAGAGAATATCATCTCTATGGATTATCCGAGTGAAAAGATAGACTATATCGTTGCTTCTGATTATTCTACTGATAGAACAGATGAATTAGTTGAACAGTTTATTTCTGAGCATACGGAGAAACGAATAAGAATACATAAGTCTATCAATCATTTTGGAAAAACAAATGCACAAAACGAAAGTCAGAAACTATGCACATCAGAAATATTGATAATGACGGATGCAAACGCAATATTCAATAAAGATGCAGTAAAAGAATTGGTATCGTCTTTTTCGGATCCAAGCATTGCGTATGTTTCTGGGCAGCTTCGATATATGAATACTACAAATAATGAAACAGCTAATTCAGAAGGTTTTTACTGGAAATTGGACTTAATGTGTCGACAAATTGAGAGCGGAATACAAACTATTACAGCAGGAAATGGTGCTATTTACGCAGTGCGTAATGTGGATTATAGAATAATATCTCCAATTGAGTGTCATGATTCAAGTTTCCCGGTCATCTATGCGCTTGAAAAGAAAAGAGCAATTTATAATCCAGATGCTATAGCATATGAAAAAGCTGGTGAGATAGACGAAGACGAGTTCAAAAGGAAAGTTCGTATGAACCGGACAATCTTACATGGAATAATGCCAGATGCAAGAATACTAAATGTATTTAACTATGGATGGTTTTCATATTTTTATTTTGGGCATAGGACGTGCCGATATTTATTGTGGATTATGCATTTAGTCGCTCTTGTGTCAAACATAATATTGGCCGTTTTCTGTAGTCCGTTTTGGAAAGTATTAGCATGTATACAATTATTGCTCTATCTTATGGCGATCATAGGCTGGTGTACAAAAAGTAATAATAGAATTGTGCGAATTGTTTCATACTACTGTATGACGGTTATAGCACAGTGGAAGGGCGTTATGAACATTATTACAGGAAAGTCGAAACCTGTTTGGGAAAAAGCGGAGAGTACACGATAATTATACGTGTAGAAGGGTTATTATGAGAGTAGAAGTCTTAGTATCAACGATGAATCAGACGGATTATTCATTGGTAGAAAAGATGAGGATATCTACTGATGCCGTAGTTGTTAATCAATGCCAAGAAGATAGTGTTATTGAATACGATTATAACGGAAATCGAATAAAATGGATAAATTCCACTACAAGAGGACTAAGTGTAAGCAGGAATATATGTTTATCTGAAGCTAGAGGAGAAATCTGTCTTATTGCAGATGATGATCTTGAATATGTTGAAGGATATGCAGAAATTGTTCAGAAGGCATTTGAGAACAATAAAAAAGCATCTATAATTAGGTTTAAAGTGCTCGGAATTGAAGAAAAGTTTAAGGACTACCCGGAAAAGACTGAGAAAATTGGATTATTAAAGTCAATGAAGATTTCATCAGTTGAGATTGCGATGCTCCGGAATAAAGTTGCTGGACTTAAGTTTGACGAATATATTGGAGCTGGAACAAAGTTTTGTATGGGAGAAGAGAACGCTTTTTTAGTTCATAGTATAAAGAAAGGATTGAAGATTTATTATTCACCTCAGGTAATAAGTGGTTTGCACATAACTAGTTCTTCATGGAAGGATATTCCGGCAGAAAGATATTTTATTAGTCGTGGTGCAGCTTTTGAAGCAATGGATTTAGAAATTGTACATTTGTTAATAATTCAGTTTGCTGTTAGAAAGCGAAATATGTTTGATCAGTCTTTATCTGTCATAAAACGGATTAAATTGATGGAAAATGGGAGAAAAGAATACATAGCTGAGAGAGGAAAATGAAATGGTTGATTTTACCTTTAAACGAAAAGCATTCCGCATAAGAGAATGCGCATTTTGCGGGATAAACGAAATTGGAAATAGCAAGGCAGATGTTGTTTATCTGCATAGTACAGATTCTGGCGAAAAGGATGTATCCAAAAGCATCATTCTACAGAAACAGTACACGTTGCTTACCGATTTAAAGTATTCTGAAGAAGAACTCCTGGCAAATATCAAGAAAAACTGTAAATATGAAATACGTAGGTCTGAACGAGAAGAAGCGCAGGTACATTTTTTTGAAAAAAAACAGCTTTGCGAGAATTCAGAGATAATTAAAAGATTTGAGACGGCGTATAATCAAATGTTTGGTGAAAAAGGTCTTTCCGGATATAGATTCAATCGTAAATTAGTGGAGAAAGCTATAGAATCAAACAGTATACTAATATCGAGCTGTACAAACATTAACGGAGATAATGAAGTATTTCACGCTTATCTTCATGATAACGACAGTTGCGTTTTGATGTATTCAGCCTCACCTCTTTGGGGGAAAAACAATAAGGATAAAGCTAATGAGATAGGCAGAATGAATAAATACCTGCACTGGAAAGACATTCAGTACTTTAAAAATAACGGGTTTTCAAGGTACGAGTGGGGAGGAATCACTGATCCTGATAAACCGAATGGGATAGATAAATTCAAGATGGAATTTGGCGGTAGAGTTATCCAATGCAATAATTATATTATTCCGATCTCGCTTTTTGGCAGGGTTTATACATATCTTGTAAGGAGAAGATCTAGTGAAAAATAAATTGATTATAAATGCTGATGATTTTGGTATATCGCATGAGGTTAATGAGGCAATTACTCTATGTTTTAATAAGAATTATATTAACCAGACTACTATCATGGTAAATATGCCTTATGTTGATGAAGCGGTGGAGCTATCAAAAGATAATGGTTTTAGTGACCGGGTTGGATTGCATCTTAATCTTGTAGAGGGTAAACCGCTGACTGAAAGAATACGGGATACCATTTTTTGTGATGAACATGGAATGTTTATAAGTAGAATCATGAAAACACCCAAATATCGAATGAGACTTGACAAGAAAACAAGTGAATGTGTGTGTTACGAAATAGAGGCTCAGATAAAAGCATTTCTTGATTTAGGTATAGGAAGAAAACATTTAGATTCGCATCAGCATTCACATGTGAACCCGTCAATCAAAGGTATTCTTATGCCTATTATGGAAAAATATGATTTTGACGATATTAGATTATCGCGTAATATTCCTTCAAATGAAATGTCTATCTTTAAAAGAATTATCAAGCACAGAATAAATAAAAAAATTCTACGTTATAATTATGAACATTCATCCTTAACCCCTTTAGCTTTTGGATCCATGAGAGATATAAGTATAAGTAGTAGTCTTCCTGATGTATCGGAGATGATGATTCATCCAATTATGGAAAATGGATGCATAAAAGAGGCATTTTCTGATGGATCGATAGAGAGTTGGTGGAGTGAACACCAGAAAAATTATGTATTAATATGAATGTGTGTGAAAGACTAATACAACGGAGTTTAATAGACTCTTGATGAAAAAGATGAGAATAATCACCATATCTATAATTTCATGTAGGAGAAAAAATGCATCATTTAAGAATTAATCGACATAAAATATCTTCATATTTCTGTGGCTTTATTTCATTGCTAATTATGTCTGCAATCTTTTTTTCATTAACAAATAATGTTTTATATTATAGGGTAGAAAGTTATGTCGGGATAATTAGTTTTGTTGTAACCGCTCCCTTATTTTTACTGTATCTCAGATGGAAGATTAAAGACGTAAATAGTATAGCGATTTTTGTACTGGTTGCATTGTTCACTACAATTATTAATCCCTATGCATCATTTGGAAGCTTTCTTTCTCTGCTTACATCCCTGCTGATGATGCAGAATTTAAGCAGAGCTGAGATGCCAAAGGTACTTGTAAAATTTCATATTATTCTATTAGTTGCATTTATCATATACTCGTTCTACTACTCCCTCATTTATCGCGCTGATTGGTGGTATCTGTCTCATAATTATATTGGAGCAAACATTTGGGGAAGATGTGCATGTTTTTCAGCAATCCTATTAACAATTTTATCTGAGCATTTTTTGTTTGAAAAGAAAGTACTGAATATCATTTTCATGGTTATAGCTACCGTTGCAATATTGTACTTTAAGTCTCGAGGATCTCTGATATGTATACTTTTTTTCTTCTTGCTATATCTGATACCGTATGTTCCTAAAGATAGAAAAATGATTAAGAGGGTATTCGTTATTTCTTTTCTGATTTGCATATGCGTACCAATAGTTGCAGTAATAATCGGTCCATTGTTTTCGTCGGATGATATATTTGGAAAATCATTATTTTCTGGAAGAGATTTGATTTGGAAGAGTATTTTTATTGGGTTTGCAGAAAATCCAATAGGGATTTTATTTGGATTGGGTGCAAATAAGTTAGAGGCAGGAACATACTCTGGTTTTGTACACAATAATCTATATGGAATAATCGTGAACTACGGATTGTTTGGACTCTTTATTTATACAAGGATGTTATATTCGATAATTAAGAAAAAAAGTTCTTACATAATTAATAACAGAGCAAATTGGCATGCATATATAGCTGTTATAACATTTGTTTTTATTTTGGGTACAACAGAGATTACGTCTTTATGGGTTGTGGAAACGTGGTTTTGCTACTTGGGATTAGGTTTAATAATCCAAAAGCCAAACGCGCGCTACAGTAATAAAGGAGTGAAAGGAATATAATGAAAGCTTTTCTTACGAACAAGTATCATAACGTTTTGGTTTATGATTTCTTATATAGAATTGGATTTTGTATTCACAATGTTTTGAACAATTTTTATTCCAAGAAGTACTTAAAGGTAGATCCAATAAAGAATTATCAAGACTTTGTGGATGTTGTAGAAGAAATTAAAAAGAAACGTTTTGTTCTTGGTAAAAGATTTCTTGGATGTGAGTGCCTGTATTATGGACATTACGACATGCTTGTTGAGTATTCTCATTACAAACCCAAGTATAGAACTATTGGTATGGGAATAGTACATGGTGTTGATTTTTCTGAGGCACCCTTATCGTTAGGCAGAATGTATAATACGTTTATGTTTTTTTCCCAAGGAAACAAATCAAAAGTTAAAAATACTGAGAGATTTTCATTACAGTTAGATATAGGTCCATTTATTCATTATGCAAATAAAATATATAGCGAAGACGAGGAGAAGGTATTAAAGAAGAAATATGGACGGACTGTCTTAATATATCCAACTCATACATATGAAAAATCTGAGATAGATGGAAGAGAATTAGATCGTTATAGAGAAATGATTAGACACTATTCAGAAGTATTTGATACTATCCTTTTTTGCGTATATTGGCATGATGTATTAGATGATACTTTTCAGGAAATAAGTAGCATTCCAAAGGTTAAGTTAGTTTCTTGCGGATTACGATCTGATAAAAAGTTTTTGTCAAGAACAAAGACTTTAATCAGCTTGGCTGATTTGATTGTCGGGACGCATGTTGGTACTTATCTAGGATATGCAATGTATATGAAAAAAGAAATTGAATATTATGAATTAGAAGAAAGTATTCAAGAATATGGAGTAATGACTGATGATGAGGTGCTTACAGAGATAAAAAACAAAGATTTAATAAAAAAAGTACTATTAGAAAAAAGTGATACCACGGATATTTATAATGACTTTTGGGGAGGAGAAACAAAACTTTGCACGAAAGAGGAAATTGCAGCTGCTTTTGAACTGCGAGATGAAGTTATTAGTAGTAGTATGGGATTTGTAATCAGGTTCAATAGAATCATACAGACATTGAAAGAAAAATACAAAAATTCTACGGATCCCAGAAGCCAATTCAAATATAAATATTTAGAGGAAATAAATGGAAAACTTTTCTAGAAGAAAGATCCTTGTTGCAAGTTTCTGGAATTTTATGGGGCTTATTCTGATAAGGGCAATAAATTATTTAGCTATACCGATTTTTACAAGACTTTTATCTCAAAGCGAGTTGGGAATCGTCTCAGGGTACATTTCCTATATTGCGTTAATAGGAATATTTATTGGTTTGGCTCTTAATACGTCTATTGGAGTTGCTAGAATTAATTATGATGGCAATTATATTTTTTTTAATTCTTCAATTCTTTATGCATCCTTATACTGGTTTATGCTTGTTGTAGTATTGGCTAATTTGACATTTAATATTTATTATCCAATAATTCGAATTGATAGGTTTTGGATTAATTATATGCTAAGCGTTGCCTTTTCTGGATATATTATGGAATCCTTTTTTAAGGTTAATACTATTGATTATAAATTTAAACTTAACACATTATTAAGTGCAGCAAACTCAATATTTAGCCTATCACTCTCTATTTACTTAATACATCATGTGTCTAATAAGATCATTGGTAGAATGTTTGGACAGTATTTATTCAGTATTGTTGCTGCTGTTGTTATATTTTTATATCTTGGAAGATTTAAGCCATTTCACATAGAATGGAAAGCACTAGTATTTGCTGTTCCTATTGGCCTGCCTAATATGATTCATCTTGCATCTCTAACCATTATGGGGCAGAGTGACCGAATTTTTATTCTACAATTATGTGATCCGGCTAAAGTGGCAATATATTCTGTTGCGTATACCATATCGTCATTAATGCAAGTTGTGTGGGGAGCTGTTAATGAAGTTTGGACGCCGTGGTTGTATAGAAGCCTTAAAAATGAGGATTATGATAAAATTAGGCAATATTCAAAAATATATCTTATTTTATTCTCGGTGATATTTGCAATAGTAGTTTTGGTCTGTCCTGAACTAACAGTATTTTTGTCTACATCAGAATACGGTGAGGCAAAAAGTTTTTCTCCGGTGATAGTACTTGCTGGATACTTCGTGTTCGTATATAGTTTTTTTGTAAATATTGAGATTTATAATAGGCAGAATAAATACATTGCAATAGCAACAATGGTAGCCACTATAGTGAATATTATAGGTAATATTATACTAATACCGCTGTTTGGATATGTTGCTGCAGCATATACAACACTGATGGCATATTTTATTCTTATGATAGTACACTATATTATTCTTAACTATGTAATCAGAAACAATATATATATAAAGGGTACTTTTATTATTCCTGTATCAATGCTGTCATTGCTCACGGTATTTAGCGTGTTGAACTATGACAATACTATTTTGAGATGGGGTGTTGCAGGAGTATTCATTCTGGTGTTGTTTACAATCTGCTTGAATAAGAGAGAAGAATTGATTAGGCGTATAAAAGATATTCGTAAAAATGATAGTGTTAGCTCTTAAAGAGTTTTGCAACAAAAGATAACATAGTATTGATTGGAGTAATAAAAATGAGAATTCTCTTTTTACATGGAGCGATAAAAAATGCTGGTGATTTCTTAATTTCACACAGATCACAAAAACTTATAAAACATATTATACCTACTTGTGAAATAGATGCTCTCTGGGAGGGAGAATCTGAACAAATTATTAAGGAGCACATTAGAGGAATATCTGGTGTAGTATTCGGTGGAGGTCCATTCTTTACAAATCATATTCATCCTGGAGATATTCCGCTGGTGTCTGATCTTTCGTCTATGGATATTCCAATGATAAACATAGGTGGTGGCTGGTATGGAGAAGATAACCGATATGAGTCTGTTGCAAATTATGATATGGATGATACGAGTATAGGACTTCTTAAGAAGTTAGAGGCTACTGCAGATTGTCTTAGTTGTAGAGATTGGTATACAGTGAATATGCTTAAGGGGAAGAACTTTAAAGCTGAAATGCATGGTTGTCCAGCTTGGTATGATATTGAGAATATATCAAAATCAGAACTAAGAACTATCAATGGGATTAACAAGATTTGTATTTCGGATCCAGCTAATACAAACAATTACAGAGTGGCAGCCGATCTTATAGATCTTTTGATAAACCTATATCCGAATGCGGAAATAACATTCGTCTTTCATAGAGGAACTTGGGAAAAAGAAGAAGGAAAACGCGGAGAAAAGAGAAAAGAAATTATAAAGCCGGTGCTGGAAAAAAATAAGATTAAATATATCGATATTGCTGGAAGCTATGAAGGCTTTACTGTTTACGATGATTGTGATTTGCACATCGGTTTTAGGGTTCACGCCCATATATACAATTTAAGCAAGAGAAATAGGACAATTTTATTAGAAGAGGATGGTCGGGGCGCTGGAGTTAATCAAGCACTTGGATTAAGTAATATACATGTTTATGATGATGCCATGCAATTCAAACCTATGATTATTAGACGAATTAAGAATAAAATAATCCCCTCTGTAAATGAATACTTAAGGGATGAGGTTATAAGAAATATAGAACGTAATGAGTATACTAATTGGTTGGAGTACGAGCTAGCTTTTAAGCGGATGCAGTTTTATTATGACCAATTGTGCAATCATATTAATAAAATCAAAGAATGGTGAGGATGTTATAATGGAAATACTGGCTATTATACCGGCAAGAGCAGGTTCAAAAGCGATACCCAATAAGAACATAAGGTATGTCAATGGGCATCCCATGATATTTTATGCGATTAATAATGCAATCAACTCAAAGTATGTTACGGATGTTGTCGTTTCAACAGATTCTTATGAGGTAAAGATTATTGCAGAACAGATGGGAGTGCGGTGTCATTGGCGCTGTTCGGAGTTATGCGAAGATTCGGTTGCACTTGATGCTGTTATTTATGATGCAGTTATTTGCGAACAGAAAGAGTATGATTACGTAATAACTATGCAGCCAACATCTCCCACACTTAAGACTGAAACTCTCGATAATGCCATTCAGTATGCTTTTGATAAAGGCTTAGATACATTGATTTCTGCCATAAATCATCCACATCTCTCATGGCACGATGAGAATGGAAAAAAAGTACCTAATTACGAGAAGAGATTAAATCGGCAGTATTTACCTGCTAATTATATGGAGACAGGTGCTTTTGTTATTTCAAAAAGAGAAGTAGTCACGGAAGATAGCAGAATAGGAAAGAAACTGGACGTATATGAGGTTTCTGAAAATGAGGCTATTGATGTTGATACTTTTATTGATCTATATGCCGTTGGGGAGATTCTTAATGAGAGGAAAGTGGCAATATACGTAAATGGTAATACACAGAGGGGAACGGGGCATATATACAGAGCTCTGGAAATTGCGGATGAATTCTTATCAAAACCTGATATATATTTTGATAGTAATCAGACTGACAGAGCAATATTTGGAAAAACGACACACAATTTGATACCTGTCAATGGGATTGCTGAGCTATTTAATATTATCAAAGAGAAAAAGTATACAGTTTTTATAAATGACATTCTTTCTACCTCATTGGATTACATGATTGGCCTTAGAAGCGTTATGCCTGATAACGGAAAGATAATAAATTTTGAGGATGAAGGTGAGGGAGCTGGTAAAGCTGATCTTGTGTTTAACGCATTATTTTCGGAGCAAATTGGCGGTAATATTTACGGAGGCGAAAAATACTATATAGCCCCAAAGATTTTCTTGATGTATAAACCGATTAAAATACAGGATACAGTTGAGAAAGTATTCATTAGTTTTGGCGGCGCTGATCCCCAGAATTATACGGATAGACTTTTTAATATTATTACAAAAGAGAAGTATAAAGATTTAAAATTTATCGTGGCATTGGGGAGAGCAAAACAAAATGTTAAGGCTCTTCTAGAATATGATAAAATCGATAATATTGATGTTTACTATGATGTTAATAATATGCCTGAATTGATGAGTGAGTGCGATGTCGCGTTGACATCCAGAGGTCGCACAGCATATGAATTAGCTATTCTTGGCATTCCGCCTATCGTTTTATCTCAAAATGTCAGAGAGGAAGGTCACGGATTTGTTTGTGATGAAAATGGATTTATGTATATGGGAACAAATCCTTCAAATCATATGATCGAATCAACGCTAGATATGTATGTGACCATGCCGCATGATGATAGGCAAAGATTACAGGACAAGCTTTTGCAGAATGACTTAAAAAATGGTAGGAAACGAGTGATACGACTGATTCAAAACTTGTGATAGGAGGAAGACATAATGAGAAATTCAAAGCCATATCTTATAGCTGAGATTGGTGTAAACTTTTATGATACAGCGAGAGTGTTAAATATTACACCCATCGAAGCAGCAAAACTTTATATTGATAAGGTAGCAGAAGCTGGTATTGATTGTGCAAAGTTCCAATCATATAAAGCCGGAACAATTGTTTCAAAATATTCTCCGGCGTATTGGGATACAACAAAAGAACCTACAAAGACACAGTATGAATTATTTCTAAAACATGATAGTTTTGGTGAAAGAGAGTATCGTGAACTATGTGATTATACACACTCAAAAGGTATTGATTTCACGTCTACACCTTTTGACTACATATCAGCTGATTATTTGGAAGATATGGTTGATTTTTATAAGATTAGTTCGTCAGATCTTTCAAATCTTCCTTTTATTTATCATATAGGAGCTAAGGGGAAGCCTGTGATTATTTCTGTTGGGGCCTCATACCTTTCAGAAGTTGATGAAGCTGTAAGAACCTTAAAAGAATCAGGTTGCAAGGATATTACAATTCTGCATTGTGTTCTTTCTTACCCGACTGATCCGAGGAATGCTAATCTGAGAATTATAGAAACACTTAAGAAGGATTTTCCCGATATTAAAGTCGGCTTCAGCGATCATGTTGCACCGGATGATACCATGATGACGCTTGCTGTTGCATATATGTTGGGATCTGATGTTATAGAGAAACACTTTACTCTTGATAAGACACTACCTGGAAATGATCATTATCATGCTGGTGAACCTGAAGATTTCAAAAAAGCTATTGCAAATTTTAAATGGATAGACACAGTTTTAGGCTCCAGTGAGAAAACGGTATTAGAGTGTGAGCAGATTCCACGAAGAGAGGCAAGAAGGTCTCTTGTGCTCACAAGAAAAATGAAAGCAGGAGAGATTATAAAAGCGGCTGATCTTATGCCGAAACGTCCTGGAACGGGCATATCACCAGTTTATACAGATATTGTTATTGGGCGCAAAGTTGTAAAGGATTTGGATGAAGATACCATCCTTACGTGGGATATGGTGTAAAGGAAGGCAAAATGGGAAACTACTCTGAGGGGAAAAAAATGTACGAATTGGCGGGAGAATTATTTCCTGTTTGCAGAAGTATTACTGGAGAGGGGACTAGAATGACATTGAAGCGTATTCAGCAGGAAATCCCTCAGATGACAATTAACGAGGTTCCAAGTGGATCAAAAGTATTCGATTGGACTATTCCAAATGAATGGAAGGTTGAGGATGCTTATATCGAAGATGAGAGTGGTTGCAAAATTTTAGATTTTAAAGAGAATAACCTTCATATTGTCGGGTATTCGATACCTATTGACAAGTGGGTATCTCTTGAAGAACTGGATAAACATCTTTATTCGCTCCCGGATCATCCGGATTGGATTCCATATGTAACCAGCTATTATAAAGAGCGGTGGGGATTTTGCATGACTCATAATCAGAGAACCTCCCTTAAAGATGGAAAGTATCATGTGGTTGTTAAGAGCGAATTATTTAAGGGTAGTCTTTCATATGGGGAGCTACTTATACCAGGTAGAATAGATAAGGAAATATTCCTATCAACTTATGTTTGTCATCCATCCATGGCGAATAATGAATTATCAGGACCCATGGTTCAAATGGAACTTGCCAAGTGGATTTTTAGCAACACAAACAGAAAGTATTCTTATAGATTGATATGGATACCTGAAACGATTGGATCGATAACATATCTTTCAAGGAATCTAGATTGTATGAAAAATAAGGTGGTGGCTGGCTACAATTTGACGTGTGTGGGCGACGACCGTTGCGTTTCATATTTATCAAGCAAATTTGGCAATACACTAGCGGATAGGGCAGCTTTAAATGTTCTCCATTTTATGGCTCCAAATTATGTTAGTTATGACTATCTGCACAGGGGTTCTGATGAGAGACAATATAATGCCCCAGGTGTTGACCTTCCGGTATGTAGTGTCTGTTGTTCAAAGTTTCATGAGTATCCAGAATATCACACTAGCGCTGATGATATGAGTTTGATAAGTCCTAAAGGTCTACAGACAGCATTTAATATCTACAAGGAAATAATACAGTCAATAGAGTGTAACGCCAAGTACAAAGTAAATTGTTTCTGTGAACCGCAGCTGGGATTAAGAGGCTTATACCCTACAGAATGTTTCAATAGATCTTCTATAACGGTTAAGGATATGATGGATTTTATTGCATATGCGGATGGGACATTGGACTTGTTCGAGATTAGCAATATAATTGATGTTCCAGTTACAAGATTACATGAGATATCTAAGAGACTACTAGAAGCAAAACTATTTAGTGAGGTGTGAATGGATGGATTACAGAAGTCTTGTTGAACAGTTCCATATAAACAAAGGTGATCGGATTTGGCTTTCTTCAGAACTGATTAAACTTGTACTTCAGTTTAAGAAAGAAGACATTAGGTTTGACGGATCATTACTTATTGATGAATTTCAAAAAGCAGTAGGAAAGGAGGGAACACTTTTATTGCCAGTATTCTCCTTTGAGTTTAGTAATAAAGGACGATATGACATTATAAAAACAAAAGGAGCGACAGGTGCATTAGGCAATATTGCTCTTGGAAGAAACGATTTTAAGCGTACACAACATCCTATGCATTCGTTTGCTGTGTGGGGAAAAGATAAGGAAGAATTAGTATCGCTACAGAATAGGAACTCGTTTGGGGTGGATTCTCCATTTGGTTACTGTTTAGGAAAACATGTAAGGCAAATTATACTTGGAACAGATTACGTTCATGCAATGACATTTATACATTATGCGGAGTATGTGTGTAATGTACCTTACCGTTTTGCTAAGAGTTTTACAGGACAATATGTTACTAGAGAAGGAATAGAGGAACAACGTACTTATGATTATCCGGCTCGAAAGCTTGAGATAGAGCCAAAAGAGATTTTTAATCAAATGGGACGTATCTTGGAAGAAAGAGGTGCTTCCAGAAAGATAGATATAAGTGGAATAGATTGTTATGATATCAATCTTGCGGCAAGTTTTCCGATTATTTGTGATGATATTATTAAGAATAAATGTAAGAGTATTTATGAATTCAATATCGAAAGAGAAAAGATATTTAATGTTTAGGAGGGATACTGGGAAATGAGGCCTACAGTTCTTCAAGATTTAGAAAAAGTAACATTTAAGTATCCGAATAAGGTTGCCTTTGCTGACTTAAAAGAGGAATTCTCATTTTCAAATCTACTTAATTGTTCAAAAAAAATAGGAAGTTATATTGCTCAAAGAGTAAGTACTCACAATCCTGTAATTGTATATATGGAAAAAAGAGCATATAACATCCCTGCATTTTTGGGTGCGGCTTATGCAGGGTGCTTTTATGTTCCGATAGATAGCCAGATGCCACCTGAGAGGATAAATCTAATTCTTGATACCCTCCATCCAAGTATCATCATTTTTGATGAGGTAACCAAGAAGAATGTTGACGCGATCTCGAATGGTATTTATACTGTTAATTATCGTGATGCCGTTTCTTGTGAGATAGATCAAGAGAAGCTTGACCATATTCGCTTGAATGCTAAGAGTACTGACTTACTCTATGTATTATTTACAAGTGGATCCACAGGTGTGCCAAAGGGGGTTACTCTTTCTCACGCTGCGGTAATTGATTTCATGGATTGGGTGTGTGAGAAATATTATCTTGATGACAACACAACATTATGTAATCAAGCACCATTTTATTTTGATGCATCTGTTCCGGACTTATATATTCCTTTAAAAACAGGTGCAACGGTCTATATTCCGCCGAAAACATATTACACATTCCCGAAGAAAATTCTTCAGTTTATAATTGAAAAAGAAATTAACACGTTAGTCTGGGTTCCGTCAGCATTATGCAATGTTGTAAATTGTCGGGCCTTTAATGTGGCAGTGCCAACAACGATCAAGCTTGTTATATTTTGTGGGGAAGTAATGCCGTGTAAACATCTTAATGTGTGGAAAAAGTTTATTCCAGATGCACTATATGTAAATATGTATGGTCCCACGGAAGCTACATATGCGTGCATGTATTATGATATAAATAGAGATTTTAGGGATGATGAAAAACTCCCGCTTGGAAAAGCTTGTGAGAATAGTGAGATATTACTGATTACTGATGAAAACAAGGAAGCTCGTGAGAATGAAATCGGTGAGATTTGTATACTTGGTCAATGCTTATCTAATGGTTACTACAACAATCCAGAGAAGACTAATGCTGCATTTGTGCAGAATCCATTAAATAGTAAATGGATTGAGTTAATGTATAGAACTGGTGATTTGGCATATAAGAAAGACGGAAACATTGTTTTTGCAGGTAGGAAAGATTTTCAAGTTAAACGTCTTGGCCATAGAATCGAGCTTGGAGAAATTGAAAATGCAATCATGTCTATAGAAGCAGTTGAAACGGCATGCTGTGTGTTCAATCCAAAGAACGGTGATATAATCGCAATATATACTGGGAAAATTGAAAGTGACGAGGTATCCAGGAGTGTAGAGGATAAACTACCTCATTATATGTTTCCAAGCAGATATGAACATTTGAAAGCAATGCCTATGAATCTTAATGGAAAGATTGACCGAACTAAGTTAAATAAAGAATATACGGAGGTAGAGTAATGGAAAAGTTATTAGTAATACTTAATAAGGTTAAGCCAGAAGTTGATTTCACATCGTCTAATGATTTGGTTGACGATGGTATTCTTGATTCGATAGATATTGTATCTATTATTTCAGAAATTGAGAGTGAATATGGAATTGAGATAAATCCAGATGAAATTGATCCAGATAATTTTAAGTCTGCATCAGCAATACTTGGAATGATAGAGAAAGCGATTAAATGATCAATGGACTCACCTATTCAGCTATTTATTCTTCCTTTTGCAGGATCAAGGGCCGCACAGTTTGATGAATTTGTTTCTGATCTTGGGGAAAATGTTGAAACTTATACAATAGAGTACGCTGGACGTGGAAAAAGGGCTAAGGAGCAGTATTATACAGATTATCATTTTTTTTTGGATGATATATCTGGCCTCATAAAAAAATATAGAGATTATAACAGACCATATGCGATATTTGGATATAGCATTGGAGGCCTTTTTGCATATGATCTTATTTCAAAGGGATACCTGGAGCAACCGGAATATTTATTCATTTGCGCATGTGAGGACAACCAAAAACCGCTACCACAGATATCAAAACTACCTGAAGATGAATTCTGGGATAGAGTAATTCAACTTGGAGGGGTAGATAAACGTCTAATTGCCAAGAGAAAGCTTTTAAAACTATTCTCATCTGCCTTAAGAGCTGATTTTAATATTGCAGAACAGCATAGATATTTAGAATCTGATAAACTGATATCCTGCCCGGTTTCAATATTATATTCAGAAACGGATACACCATTTGACACCATTAAAAATTGGCAGAGTGTTTGTCAGCTGAATATTCAATTTCATGAGTTTGTGGGTGATCATTTCTTTTTACTGCAACAACATGAAAAGGTGGCAAAAGTAATAAGAAACCATCTGAAAATACGATAGAAGTATAGGTAATAAACGTCGTTGGGTGGAAATTAGTGTTTCACAAATCGAGAATAATTTAAAAGTATTCAAGCAGTTCATATCAACCAATATGATATAATGGTCGTTGTAAAAGCAGATGCATATGGCTATAGCGATAGGGAGGTTTCCAAATTTCTTTTTGATACTGGAATCCGTCATTATGCAGTTTCTAACATTGATAAGGCAATTTATATTCGAAAGGCCGGAGCGAGGGGGGCAAATACTAATTCTCGGCTGTACATCTATTAATAGGGCTGAGGATTTTATAACATATGATATTACATAGGCTTTGGCATCCGAGGATTATGTTGAGAAATTTGTTGCTATAGGGCTTCCAATAAAGGCTGAGTTGGCCTTAGATACCGGAATGCGGAGAATGGGCCCAAGTGCAGATGATGCAGAGAACTGTGAGCGTGTTATTAGAGCTTATTCTGATAAGCGTGAAATAGATGGGATTTTTACTCACCTATGCGTAGATTATACGCTAGATCAGAATGATTTTACAGGTAAACAAATTGATCTTATTGAATGAAATTTACAACAGAGTAAAGGACTTGAATCTTTCATATTGCCATTATATGAATTTGGCTGGAGGGCCGTGGCATGGATGGGGTGTAAAATGTCTTACGCGGTTAGGAATCATTTTGTATGGTTGAAAACTAGATTATGTCAATAAACTTCCTAATGGTATAGGAGTAGCCTTGCCATGTAAATCTGTGGTATCAATGGTAAAGGATGTGAGACTCGGAGATACAAGTGGTTATGGATGGACATACAAAGCCGAAAGCCAATGAGAATAGCTACAATTCCAACGGATTATGCAGATGAGTATTCACGCCTGCTTTCTATATAGAGGATTTTTGGGGATAAATGGTCACAAAGCGCCAATCGTAGACAGAGTTCATCTACATGGCAATAGCAAGCCGATTTGAGTCGGATTTATATATAGAAAAATTGGATTGAAATGCTTTGATAGGTTGAGGGGGCAATTATAATGAGAGGAAATAAAATGACAAAATCTGGAAATAAAGAGGAATCATTGTCCAATAGATATAAAAAAATGTTTGAAGAACTTGAAAAGCAAGGACAAGACATTAATAGTGTTTTCAAACAGTTAGGTGAGAAAGAGGCTCTTCTTCAACGCATACAGGATGTCGAAGATGATGTGGCAGAGGATCAGACGGAAATTTTTAAGCAAGCTTATAGCGATGGTGATATCAGAAGGTGCGTGAGAACAGTTATTAATATAGCAAAAGAGGATTGGCTTTATTACAGGAGGGGATTAAGAAAGACACTTTATACCGAGGGAAATCTGTTCAAGAATCCGTTAAATTATGGTTTCAACACAGATGACTATGAGAAAACAAGACAAATTCTTTTATTATCGATAAGCAATATCGATCGATTGTCAAAAGCTGAGGATTCTTATATTCCAAAAGAAAGGGCAGAATCGAGTTGTAAAGAATTAGTTCAATTAATATTCCTGTATGAGTGTCTTTATATTAACAGGGTTCAAAATGAGAAAAGATTGAATGAGTCAGCCTTTTTGAAGCTGTCGTTACCGCAGATATTTCAAAGTTTTTTGGTATTCTTTCAGAGCCAGTATAATCTTGCGCGGGAAAAAATGGCGAACATATGGCATTCACAGGAATATATAACCGGGTTTGAATCACAAGTGGCATCGGAGAGGTCGGCATTCAATCCAGATGTATTTGTTTCGTTAGGTGACAGCTTTGAACAATCATTAGAAGATATTGATACACTTTTTAGATATATATTTTATTTGAAAAGCGGTGAAACAGTATCAGCAGATGATGCAAAAAAAGGCTTTACGTCATCTTATGTGTCACCGGAATATTCGATGCTTGATGTGTTGTCAATGCTGGATGTCTTCTTTTCCAGAATGGAAGCGAGCTTTCGTTATTCAGAATGGAACATAGGGATAGCTAAGAATCCTGATGGGAAAGAATGTTATTGTTTCTTTCCATCTGATGAAAAACCATATAAAACTCATATTGCGGCCGGTTTACGCAATAAGCACAATTTCATGGTTGAGGCTGCAAACGAGAATATGAAAGAGATAATGAGCGGGCAACCGCAAAGAATGAGTGGTAGTTCTGACGGTGCGAAACAACTGCCTGGTGGTTTCTATTCAGAATATCTGTCAGTCTCGAAAAATCTGGATGTCAAGAACATAGAGGAGTTCCATTTTGATAGAGAGGATTATAATCTGCTTGTATCATATGTAGAGCCTGTAATAGCCTCTACCAGAAAGCGGAATAAACCATACTATTTTATGGTTCGATTTAACGATATGTGCGTGGATGAATATCTCGACACCTATGTATTCTTATATACGCTAAGCAAAGTGTTTTATTGTGCAGCGGTCAAATACGGAATACAAGAGGATCTTGTTCCGATGATAGATTTGGATTACCTGTACAATGAGTATGCCACCGTCTCGGGACTTAAGAAAGAAAAAGCAAGAAAGCTTATTAATTTTTATGTATTTGATAAGACTGTAGCTCGGGATAAGAGAGCAGGTGATGTGTTTACCAATCCGCTGATTAGCGTAGGAACTGGTATGGTTCTGTTATCTGAGGGGCTGATGGACCAAGTGAATCTTGACCGAAATATAGAGGTATTCCTTGATCGGAACAATGTTGATCTTGCTCCAATGGGGAAAGAACTGGAGAAGAAACTGGTCGAGAAACTTCAGGAAGCGGATAACCTTGCGGTTAATACAAACATAATTAAGTTTATGGCCTATGATGGCAGGAATGTTGAATTTGATTTTTTGGCTACACTCGATGATTTCCTTATCATTATAGAGATGAAATCACTACTCCGGCCATATGACGATGATGAATTGTACAGAAGATACAAGCGTGTTATGGAGGGAGTTGACCAGGTTAATCGACGCGTTAAGATAGTCCAAAAAGATTGGAAGAAGATAAAAGAGCTGGCAAGTATCAAACTTCCGAACGAGCCGTATGACGAAGAGCACATTATCAAGGTTGTTTGCACGGATATATATGATTTTACAAGCCTGATGTTTGATGGAGTGGTGGTGACGGATGACGCGACGATCATCAAGTATTTCACGAATCCTTATGTTCAAGGGATACTTGATATGCAGGAGAAAGGGAGTAAGTTTCTAAAGAAAAAAGTCCTGTGGGGAGATAAGGGAAGACCGTCTGCAGAGGAACTGGTATCCTATCTGCATAATCCCGATACGATGGATTATTTTGTGGAATGTATTGAATCAGAATGGAACAATATTCCCGTATTTGAAGAATATAAACCAATTGCTTTTCAAGACATGGTCTTGAAGGAAGATCCTTTACGACACTTGGCGGAAAAGTATCATATGTGAGTGAGGGGCTATGGCAAGAACAAAGAAGCATGCCGCATATGACGCTGATAGAATCATGAAAGAACTGATGGTAGCGGTGGTGGAGGCTTATGAGGAAAATGGGGAACTGAAGCTAACTGCTAAAGAGTTTGAAATATCCGAACTCAAAGTAAGGAAGCTCTTAATCACGGCAGACGCATATCACAATGACCTGTCCGAAATGGTAAACTGCCTGTACAAAGAAGGGCATTCAGTGAAAGAGATACAGATGCTCACGGGGCTTGGCAGGTCATCGGTCAACGGATATCTGCCGTATACGAAGGCGGTGTATAAGGCGGAGGAGTTGTCGCTGAATGCGGAGAAGATCGGCATGTTTCGGAGGCGGCAACAGGCGGCGAGGGCCTTGGCGGAGAATCCGTGCGAGGACAGGCTCTGGAATGTTGTGATTGCCTTCCAGAAGTATCCGTTCCATACCGCTTCGGGCTTGCCCTTTGTGTATGAGTTGAAGAAGGAAAGAAGCGGGAGATACAACAAGGAACTGATTGTGAGTAGGTGCAGGGATAGTAAGACAATTGTATGGAGTTCTGTTCTGATGGCTTATGAAAAGGCAGTTGATCTGATAGGGGAGGTTGTGGAGCGACCGAAGGGATTGGGTGATATTCGCGGTGTATCCTACATTTATCCGTTGTTTTACAGGTTTGGCATTATTGAGATTCCGGATATTGTTGCAAACAAGATGGAACCGAAACGCCCATTGTCGAGGAAGAATTGATTTACAGGCGAGAAGCAGTGGCGGTCGTTTTCTTTTGACTTATGAATCGGATTAAAATGAAAATAATGTGCTTCGGGGTGCTGACAGATGGAGAGATGATACCCGATATAATCCGAATTATCACCTCGAAAAACAGCGAAGGCAGAGCATTATGATGTAGCAGAATAGTATTAGGAATTTGAAGATATACGAGCAGTCAGGTTATCACTACCACGAAACGTCGGCGATCATGCAGAAGGGGCGGGGATTCGACAGCAACATGCCAATCACGATCAAGTGTGAGAATGGCAGGCTGACTATAGAACCCAGGGAGCTTGGAGTGGAGAGCATTAGGGCGACCATCACGAGAAGAGAGGGGAGGTAGTATGGCAGTAGATAAACGGGTGGTTTATAGACCGGGTGTCGAAAAGAAGGGGTGATTCCGATCAGATAAGATTAGAGATTACCGTTTTTGAGTGGAGAGATATTACTACCGGCTGTAGATTACCGTTGCTTTTTTCTGTGATTCATGAATTTTCCGATAGAATTGGCTCGGAGAGATGGAGAGGTTGTTTGCGCTTTCATCTCTCTCGACTTGAAATTTTCAATCTAACATCTCCCCCTCTCTCACAATAGCTTTCCCCCTCCCCCTGTGCTATACTAATCTATACCAATAAATATAGGAAACAAATCCTTCAACCAAATCACTACGGTATCACACCCCCACAGTGATACCACAACAAACCAACCGGGAGGGATACACAATGAAACTGGCAGAGGCGCTGCAGGAACGGGCGGATTTAAACAGGAATATTGAGCAGCTAAGGAAGAGGCTGAACAGCAATGTGCTGGTACAGGAAGGCGAGAGGACCGCAGAGGAGCCGGAACGGCTGAAGCGGGAGCTGGATGCGTCGGTGGAGCGGCTGGCGTATCTGATCTCCAGGATCAACCTGACAAATTCCCAGACAAAGGTGGACGGCCGGACCTTAACGGAGCTGATCGCAAGAAAGGATGCGCTGATCCTGAAGATCGGTGTATATAAGGATATTGTCTATACAGGAAGCCAGACGTCTTACCGTGCAAGAAATACGGAGATTAAGATCAAGGCGGCCATCTCTGTAACGGACTGGCAGGATGAGATCGATAAAATGTCCAAAGAGCTGAGGCTGCTGGACAATAAGCTCCAGGAGAACAACTGGAGCACAGAGCTGATTGAATAAGGCGGAGTCTGGTAGCAGGAACAGGGCGAATGTCACGCGGCGGCTGCGCAAGCCGTACATGGCACATGTAAGGGCGCATGTCTGGGGTTCAATTCCCTATCTGGATCGTTATGCCCCGATCGCGTACATGTGCATCGTAATTGAGTATGGTTATTACCGGACATTGACTGGGCCTGCGAGGGCGGGAACGGGGAAAATTTCATAGAGCGCATAAAATTCCTCCATTTACAGATACTATTTTCCAGAAACGGATAGTTAAAGCAAATGGAGGAATTTACGTTATGAAAGCTACTGGAATCGTAAGGAGAATCGACGACCTGGGCAGGGTGGTGATCCCCAAGGAGATCCGCCGCACGCTCCGGCTCCGGGAGGGCACGCCTCTGGAGATCTTCACAGACCGGGAAGGGGAGATCATTCTCAAAAAGTACTCGCCGATGATGGAACTCAATGCTTTTGCCGGGCAGTATGCGGACGCCATGGCCCAGGCCACGGGGCTCATGGTCTGCATCACAGACCGGGACCAGGTGATCGCAGCCGCCGGAGGCGCGAAGAAGGAGCTGCTGCAGAAGCCCATCAGCAGACAGCTGGAGCATGTGATCCAGGAGCGGGCCACCGTCCAGGCCGGGAAGGACGACCGGAATTATGTGGAGGTCTCCGCAGAGGATATGGAAGGCGTCACTGCCCAGGTGGTGACGCCGATCATTTGTGAGGGCGATGCCATCGGAGCGGTGGTCATCATGAGCCGGGAGCCCCGGGCAAAGTTTTCTGAGGGCGAGCTGCGTCTGGCAGCCACTGCCGCCGGATTCCTGGGAAGGCAGATGGAAAGCTGACGGCCTGGTCCCCAGGGCCGGGAAATCACCCATGACAAACCATATGGTTTCTGTTATACTGATATCAGGATGCCGGGACAGAAGGTCTTTGCTCCCGGCGGCATTTCAATGGAGCCGGAGGATATCATGTATACATTTGATGATTTAAAGCAGATCCTGGAGAAGCTCCGGGATAAGGAGAACGGCTGTCCCTGGGACAGCGTCCAGACCCATGAGTCCATGAAAAAGTATCTGGTGGAGGAGTGCGGAGAGGTCCTGGAGGCCATCGACAACCAGGATACGGAAAATCTGTGCGAGGAGCTGGGAGACGTGCTGTACCAGATCATGATCCACTGTGAGATCGAAAAGGAGCAGGGGAATTTTACCATTGACGACGTGGTCAATGGGATCTGTGAAAAGATGGTGCGCCGTCACCCCAGGCTTTTCGGCGGGGAGATGGAGAAGGACCTGACCTGGGAGGAGATCAAAAGGAGAGAAAAAGAGGCCCGGGCGGCCCGGAAGAACCGGTAAAAGCCCAGCCTGGCCGGGCATTCCCGCATTTTTCCAATCTCTTCTTGTGTTTTCGCCCCATGAAGGCTATAATAAACATACAGGTCCCGGTAAAGCCGGGATCGTATGAACGAATATGGGGAGGAGATTCCAATGAAGATTTATGATTCTGTAAAAAAAGAGGAAGTGGAGATCGCTGATTATAAGGATCTCATTAAGATCATGAAGGACGGCAGACAGGTGGATCTGTACTTGAAAGAGAAGAAGAGCGACGATATGGGGTATCTGACCTGGGACGTAGAGCACTGGTCCAGCGTCAGCGACACCCGCTTTATCCGCTGCTACTCCTTAGAGGGCCGCGTTCTGGGCGATTCCACAGGCCACAATATCTACGATCTGGAGAACGATTTTAAGCCGGAAGAGGCAGAAAAGATCGAGCTCAGCTAAGACTGTGTTTTCCCAGGGCGGCGGCGTAAAAACCGCCGCCCTTTTTTTCGCCGGGACAGGCAGTTTTCCTGGAGGCTCCAGACCCCGGAAAACCGTGATTTTACCTCGTTCTTTTGCGGAAAAACCTTGACAAAGAAAGCAGAAACATATATAAATGTAAGAGTACAAAAAACGGTGGTCCGGCTATGCCGGGCCGCTGTTATAAATTCAAGGACTTCGCCGGAGACGCTCTGGTGATCGTGAGCTAATTTTTAGGAGGAAATTTCAATGAACAAGACAGAATTAATCGCAGCAGTGGCAGAAAAGGCAGAGCTTTCCAAAAAGGATGCAGAAAAGGCAATGAAGGCCTTTACAGACGTTGTAGCAGAAGAATTAGTGAAGGGTGAGAAGATCCAGTTAGTTGGCTTTGGTACCTTTGAGGTATCTGAGAGACCGGAGAGAGAAGGAAGAAATCCGAAGACTGGCGAGGCTATGACCATCGCAGCTTCCAGAACTCCCAAGTTCAAAGCCGGCAAGGCATTAAAGGATCAGGTAAACGCTTAATCCATGAGACTCGATAAATTTCTTAAGGTATCCCGCCTCATCAAGCGGAGGACCGTGGCCAACGAGGCCTGCGACGCCGGACGGGTCATGATCAATGACAAGCCGGCCAAGGCGTCTGCAGCTGTGAAGCAGGGAGATATCATTGAGATCCAGTTTGGAACGAAATCTGTGAAGGTAGAGGTCCTGGACGTCCAGGAAACGGTCCGCAAGGACGACGTGAAGGAGCTTTACCGGTATCTTTGATCTGCCGCAGGGGCGCGGCTTTGGAAAAGTGTACGGCCGCGCGGCCAGCAATAAAGGGAATAAAAGAGAAGACCTCCTAATATACTTATAAAAAGTATGTCAGGAGGTTTTTTTATGGATGAAAAAATGGGACTTTCCCACCAGATCATGCTGTACAACCGGGAAAAAGGGAATCTTACGGGGATCCTGGACGTGATCTCCTTTGATGAAAATACCATCGTGCTGGATACAGACATGGGGCTTCTGACCATCAAAGGAAAAGACCTCCATGTGAGCAGGCTGACCCTGGAAAAGGGGGAGATCGACATCGAGGGACAGGCAGACAGTCTTGTATATTCCTCCAGCGAAAGCTTCAAAAAGACCGGCCAGTCGCTTCTTTCCAGACTGTTTAAGTAGGACGCGGGGAGGGAGATCCTTTTGAGCCTTTACATACAGGACGAGGCGGCCCTGGCGCTCATGAGCTTTTTACTGGGGGCTGTTCTCATGGTCAGCTATGATCTTCTCCGGCTTTTCCGGCTGCTGGTGCCCCACGGCTCATTATGGACAGGTCTGGAGGACATTTTTTACTGGATCTACTGTGCAGTCATGACCTTTTCCTTATTGTTTTGGGAGAACAGCGGCGTGGTACGGGGGTACGTCATTGGCTGTGTGCTTTTATCTATGACGGCCTACGACAGAATTGTCAGCAGGAATGTATTTGTCCTCTTGAAAAAGGCCGGAAGATGGATTAAAATGAAAATAATACATATCAGAGCCCGGAGAGAAGTGAGGAATTATGAAGCGGAGCCGAAACAGAAGGAATAGAAGAAAACCGAAATATGGACTGGAGAACCGTATGGCCCTGATCGGGATTACCACAGTGGTGTTAAGCCTTGCCGTGGTGGTCAATATCGGCGCGTCCTCCCTTCGGGAAAAGGACCTGGAATACCAGGCCAGGGAGCAGAACCTGGAAAAGCTGGAGGCGAAGGAAGACGCCAGGACCGCCCAGCTCGAGGAGTACCGTGTGTACGTCCAGACCAAGCAGTATGTGGAAAAGGTCGCCAAGGAAAAGCTTGGCCTGGTCAAAAAAGACGAGATTTTGTTTAAGGCAGAGGAATCCAGGTAGATCGTGTCATGGAATTTTTTATGGACTGCCCGGAAAACTGACAAATATTTCCCCCTGATCTGTTTATAATATGGTACGCAGGTTAGGAGGGATTTTTTGTGTTAAAAAGGCGGGCGGTACATAAGGACATGGCGGAGGCCAACGTTTACGCGGCCAGGCGGCTGAAGGATATGGCCCAGTCCCTGGGCGGGCTGGCAAAGACCTTCGGGCGGTGCCGGGAGGAGCCGGGGCTTTCCAGAGAGGACGGCATCGCGGCCCTGGAGGCGGCGTCGGCCATGGTATGCGGAGCGTGCGAGTCCTGCGGGATCCAGCGGGAATGCAGGCGGGGCGGGGATGATGAGAATTATTATCTGTATTATCTTCTGCGGACCTTTGAAAAAAAGGGCTGTGTGGAATATGAGGACATGCCCCGGCGGTTTCTGGAGGTATGCCGGAGAAAATCGGATTATCTGGGGCAGCTGAACCGGAACCTGGGGCGGGCCACCATGAACCTGACCTGGAAAAACCGCTTTCTGGAGAGCCGGGCCGCAGTCATGACCCAGTTTGAGGAGCTGGCGGGGATCCTGGAGGAATTTTCCGGCCAGATGGAGCAGGCCCTGGATGTGACCATGACCTGGGAGGGAGAGCTGAAGACGGCCTTACGGAAACGGCGGATCGACGTGGAAGGCCTCCTGGTGCTCCAGTACGGCCAGGGACGGCGGGAGGTGTTCATGACCGCCCGGATGACCAACGGCCGCTGTATGACGGCCAGGGACGCCTCAGAGGCCATTGCAAAGGTCATGAAGGGCAGCTTCAGCGCCGCCCGGGACGGGAAGGCCATCATCACCAGGAATCCGGCCTCCTTCCGGTTCATTGAGGACGGCAGGTACCGGATCCTGTTCGGGTCTTCCAGGGTCCCCAGGGACGGCGAGGAGGTCTCCGGCGACAGCTACACCTTTAAGAGCGGCCTTCCGGGCCAGGCCATTTTAAGCCTGTCCGACGGCATGGGCAGCGGCCAGGCGGCCAGCGAGGACAGCGAGAAGGTCATGGAGCTGACGGAGCAGCTTCTGGGCACGGGCTTTTCAGCCAGGTCGGCCCTGAAGCTGGTGAACACGGTACTTTTATTGACCGGGCAGAACGACCGTCCGGCGACTCTGGACCTCTGCCTGGTGGATCTTTATTCCGGAGTGGCGGAGGCCATGAAGCTGGGAGCCGTGGCCTCTTTTATTATGGGCCGGGACGGTGTGGAGGTGCTGGAGTCGGAGCATGTGCCCGCCGGAGTCATGAATCCGGTGGAGCCGGTGATGATCTCAAAGAAGCTCTGGGACGGGGACCGGATCGTCATGGTCAGCGACGGCATCCTGGACGCCATGCCGGGGGCGGAAAAGGAAGCGGCGTTTACGGATTTCCTTGCCGGTCTGCCGGCGGCCGGGCCTCAGGAAACGGCGGAGATGATCATGGCCTTTGCCCTGTCCTTTGACGGGGAGCCCAGGGACGATATGACTGTGCTGGTGGGCGGTATCTACGGGAGATAGGAGCCGGAAACGGCAGGTCCGGACGCTGGCGGCGGCCTGCCGGTGCAGCGCTGGAAAACAGGAGATGAGAGAGTGACAGGAGAGGCTGTAAAACAGAGAGTAAGGGAATATATGCGGTCCTGGGAGATGACAGAGCCGGGGGACGGGCTCCTGGCCGGGGTGTCGGGAGGCGCCGATTCCGTCTGCCTTCTTTTCCTGCTGGACGAACTGAAAGAGGAGCTGGGGATCCGCCTGGCGGCCTTTCATTTAAACCATGGCCTGCGGGGAGCGGAGGCAGACCGGGATGAGGCCTATGTGAAGGAGATCTGCGGCCGTCTTGGCATCCCTCTGGCAGTGGCTCATGAAAATGTGGCAGAGTATGCGGCGGCCCGGGGGATCTCCGGGGAGGAGGCAGGCCGGATCCTGCGGTATGAGCATATGAAGGAGACGGCAGAGCAGTTTTCCTGCCAGAAGACGGCCACGGCCCACCACCGGGACGACAGTGCGGAAACGGTGCTTTTTAACATGTTCCGGGGGAGCGGCCTTAAGGGGCTTTCCGGGATCCGGCCGGTCCGGGGGGAGGTGATCCGGCCTCTCCTCTGCCTGTCCCGTGCAGAGATCGCCGGATATCTGGAGGAAAGAGGGATCCCCTGGTGCGAGGACTCCACCAATGGGGAAAATGCGTATACAAGAAACAGGATCCGCAACCAGCTTCTGCCCTGGGTGAAGGAAAACATCAACGCCAGGGCTCCGGAGCATATCCTGGCGGCTGCGGAGCTGGCAGCCCAGGCAGACGCGTATTTTGCGGAGCTGGCAGAAAAGCTTCTGGCGGACGCTGGGGACCTGGAGCGGCTGCCGGAGGACGCGGGAGATGTTTCAGAGGCATTGGCAGTGTCCATCCCCACAGAGATCTTCGACCGCCAGCCGCCGGTGGTCCAGGGCTATCTGGTGCGGGCCATGGCAGCCCGGGCAGCGGGCAGCCCCAGGGATATTTCCGCAAGGCATGTGGAAGCGGTGCGGGCCCTGACGGGCCCGGGGGGAGGAACGGAGGCGGTCCTCCCATACGGGCTCAGGGCTTTGCGGGGCTATGACCGCCTGGAGGTGGCTCCAGAAAAACGGCTTTTGTCCCGGGCGGCCGGAGAAAGGGCTTTGGAGGCATTTCCCATTAAGACCCGGCTGCTTCCTTATAAAAAAGGAATGGAAATTCCCAAAAACCAGTATACGAAATGGTTTGATTATGATAGAATCAAAGGTGCGTTATCCGTCAGGACCAGGGAAAGCGGTGATTATCTCATGATCGCCGGGGGAAAAAGAAAGCTTTTAAAGCGTTTTTTCATAGATGAAAAGATTCCGGAGGAGAAACGGGCATCCATCCCGCTTCTGGCAGAGGGAAGCCATGTGCTCTGGGTCATGGGATACCGCATCAGTGAATTTTATAAGATCACGGAGAATACCCGTACTATATTGGAAGTTCAAGTTTGCAAAGGAGAAGAAAATGGCTGAAAATGTTCGTATTTTATTGAAGGAAGAAGAGGTTGATAAAAGGATCGCGGAAGTGGCGGCAATGATCAACCGGGACTATGCAGGAAAAGAGGTGCATCTGATCTGCATCTTAAAGGGCGGCGTGTTCTTTACATGCGAGCTGGCCAAGCGGCTGACGGTGCCTGTATCCATGGATTTCATGTCTGTTTCCAGCTATGGCAGCGGCACCGAGTCCTCCGGCGTGGTGCGGATCGTAAAGGATCTGGACGAATCCATTGCGGGAAAGAATGTGCTGATCGTGGAGGACATCATCGATTCTGGCCGGACCCTGGCCTATCTGATCGAGATCTTAAAGCAGAGGAACCCGGAGTCCATTCATCTGTGTACGCTGCTGGATAAGCCGGAGCGCCGTGTGAAGAAGCAGGTGAAGGTGGATTATACCTGCTTTGAGATCCCCGACGAGTTTGTGGTGGGCTTTGGCCTGGATTATGACCAGAAATACCGGAATCTTCCGTATATCGGCGTTGTAGAATTTCAGTAAGGAGGCAGCCAGTTGAAACAGAACCAGCAGTTTCGCGGAATGGGACTGATCCTGCTTGTGATGGCGCTGATCTTTTTTGCGTCCACACTGAGCCAGCAGGGAAGCCTGTTCAGCGATGAGATGACATACCAGGAGTTCATGACGTCTGTGGAAAACGGCGCGATCGAGACGGCCCTGATCCGCCAGAACGCCCAGACGCCCACCGGCGTCGTAATGACGATCCTGACAAATGGAGAACGCGGAAAGATCGCCGTGTCTGATGTGATGGAGGTCCAGCAGCTTTTCCGGGAAAAGGGGATCGACTATCTGGTGGATGATGTTCCCAAAGACAATTATCTGATGACCATTATCCTTCCCATCGGTCTTTCCGCTGTGGTGATCATGTTCCTGATGATGTACATGAACGCCCGGATCGGAGGAGGCGGCGGAAACAGCAAGATGATGAACTTTGGAAAAAGCCGGGCAAAAATGAGCCGCACCAATTCGGTGGATTTTTCCAAGGTCGCCGGTCTTGAGGAAGAAAAAGAAGATTTAGAGGAAATTGTGGATTTCCTGAAAAATCCGAAAAAATATACAGATGTGGGAGCCAGGATCCCCAAGGGCGTGATCTTAGTGGGCCCTCCGGGAACTGGTAAGACCCTCTTAGCCAAGGCTGTGGCCGGGGAGGCAGGCGTTCCCTTCTTCTCCATCTCCGGCTCTGACTTTGTGGAGATGTTTGTGGGCGTAGGCGCATCCCGTGTCCGCGATCTGTTTGAGGACGCCAAGAAGAACGCCCCCTGTATCGTGTTCATCGACGAGATCGACGCTGTGGCCAGACGCCGCGGCACCGGTATGGGCGGCGGTCACGACGAGCGGGAGCAGACCTTAAACCAGCTTCTGGTAGAAATGGACGGCTTCGGTGTCAACGAGGGGATCATCGTCATGGCGGCCACCAACCGGGTCGATATCCTGGATCCGGCGATCCTGCGTCCCGGCCGTTTTGACCGGAAGGTGGGTGTTGGAAAGCCCGATATCCGCGGCCGGGAGGAGATCCTTCAGGTCCATGCGGCGGAAAAGCCCCTGGGCGATGACGTGGACTTAAAGCGGGTGGCCCAGACCACCGCAGGCTTTACTGGAGCGGATCTGGAGAACCTGTTAAACGAGGCGGCCATCCTGTCGGCCAAGGGAGGGCGCCGTTTCATCCGCCAGGCGGATATCGACCAGGCCTTTGTAAAGGTAGGGATCGGAGCGGAGAAGAAGAGCAAGGTGATCTCTGAAAAGGAAAAGAAGATCACTGCCTACCATGAGGCGGGCCACGGGATCCTGTTCCACGTGCTGCCGGATGTGGGCCCTGTCCATACCATTTCCATCATTCCCACAGGAATGGGGGCAGCGGGCTACACCATGCCTCTGCCGGAAAAGGACGAGATGTTCAACACCAAGGGGAAAATGCTTCAGCATATCATGGTATCCCTGGGCGGACGGATCGCGGAGGAGCTGATCTTCGGCGATGTGACCACCGGTGCGTCCCAGGATATCAAGCAGGCAACGGCCATCGCCCGGGCCATGGTGACTGAATACGGCATGTCGGAGAAGGTGGGCATGATCAACTACGGCGGTGATGAGAACGAGGTGTTCATCGGCCGGGATCTGGCCCATACCAGAAGCTACGGAGAGAACGTGGCCACGGCCATTGACAGTGAGGTGAAGCGGATTATCGACGAATGCTATGAAAAAGCAAAGAAGATCATCCTGGAACATGAGAATGTGCTTCATAAGTGCTGTGAGCTTCTGCTGGAAAAGGAAAAGATCAGCCAGGACGAGTTTGAGGCGCTTTTTGAATAGGCATACTTAAGAAAATAAAGTAAAACGGCGTTTGTACAAAAGAAACACAGGCAGACGCCGTTTTATTTTATCTAATATAAAATTTGAACAAAACATTGAAGGCCAAAGTAAATACTGCTAATTTTTTTTTTGAAATAAATTCATGTTTGTGCACACTTATACGGAAACGTATGCTATATTACTACTCGTAACCCCCCCAATACATTATATAGTTTTTGCTATACCCCATAAGAGACATAATACCTTTTCCGGAAAAAGGCCAGCGATTCCCCGCTGGCCTTTTTTCTGTCCGGAAGCAGGGGAAGGCCAGGCATGAAAAATAGTCCGTGCAATTCCCGGGGAAATCCTGTATAATAATAAACAGAAGAAAAATAAGACAACATAGGAGACAGAGAGGAGAAGCTGTTTTTATGGAAAAAGCGGCTCTGTTTTGCGATGAGACTGCGGAATACCGGTGTCCGGAGGAACCAGATCCCGGGGACCTTGTGACTCTGCGGTTTCGGACAGCAAAAAATAACGCGGATCATGTTTCTATGATCATATGTGGAAGCGGCCAGCGGATCGAGCTTTATAAGGCAGAGAGCCGGGGGCGGTTCGATTTTTATGAGACTGTGATCTCGGTGGGAAAAACGGCCCTCCGTTTTTATTTTGAGATAAAAAAAGGCAGAGAGACCTGTCTTTACAACCGGCTGGGAGTAACGAAGGATATACAGAGACAGCAGATGTTTGCCATTACTCCTGGCTTTCATGTGCCGGACTGGGCCAAGGGCGCTCTCATGTACCAGATCTTCATTGACCGGTTCTGCAACGGCGATCCGGATAATGATGTGGTTTCAGACGAGTATATTTACATTGGCTTCCCGGTGATGAAGATCGACGACTGGAGAGAGGATCTGTCAGTGCTGGATGTGGACCGGTTTTACGGCGGTGACCTCCAGGGGATCTGGGACAAGCTGGATTACCTCCAGGACATGAAGGTGGAGGTGCTGTATCTGAATCCGATCTTCGTGTCACCCTCCAACCACAAATATGACACCCAGGACTATGAGCATGTGGATCCCCATTATGGGGTGATCGTAAAGGAGGCCGAGGGCCTGGCCGACGAGTATGACAGCGACAACGGCCACTCGGAAAAATATGCGGTCCGGACCACGGATATGGAAAATCTGGAGGCCAGCGACGCCTTTTTTGCCCGTTTTATGGAAGAGGTCCATAAGCGGGGCATGCGGGTGATCCTGGACGGCGTGTTCAACCACTGCGGCTCCTTTAATAAGTGGCTGGACCGGGAGAAGATATATGCCGGAAGATCCGGCTATGAGCCGGGAGCCTATCTGGATCCGGAGAGCCCCTACCGGAAGTTTTTTAAGTTTTCGGATGAGAACGGATGGCCCGACAATGGCTCCTATGAGGGCTGGTGGGACCATAATACCCTTCCAAAGCTTAATTATGAGGGCTCGGAGGTGTTATATCAATATGTTCTGGATATTGCGAAGAAGTGGCTGTCGCCGCCATATAACATCGACGGTTGGCGGCTGGACGTAGCGGCAGATCTGGGACACTCACCGGAAATGAACCATCAGTTCTGGCGGGATTTCCGGAAGGTGGTGAAGGAGACGAACCCGGACGCGCTGATCCTGGCAGAGCATTATGGAGACGGCTCCTCCTGGCTCGGAGGCGACCAGTGGGATACGATCATGAATTACGATGCCTTCATGGAGCCTCTTTCCTGGTTCTTAACAGGGCTTGAAAAGCACAGCGACCGGGCCGACGGCCATCTGTACCAGAACAGCCAGGCGTTTATGTGTACCATGCTTTACAATATGAGCCGGATGCAGACACCGTCCATGATGGCGGCCATGAACGAGCTCTCCAATCACGATCACTCCCGTTTCCTTACCAGGACCAACCGACAGGTGGGGCGGCTGGATTACCGGGGGAAGGCGGCGGCCTCAGAGGGGATCAATCTCGGGATCTTCCGGGCGGCGGTGGTGGTCCAGATGACCTGGCCTGGGGCGCCGACGATCTATTACGGCGATGAGGCCGGTGTCTGCGGATGGACGGATCCGGACAGCCGGCGGACATACCCCTGGGGCCAGGAGGATCTGGAGCTGATGGAATTCCACCGGTATCTGGCGGGGATCCGCAATTGGAACCGGGCCTTCCGGACAGGCTCCTTTAAGCCGCTGCTGGCAGAGAATGGTATGATCGCCTACGGCAGATTCCAGGAAAATGAGCGGGGCGTGGTGCTGGTCAACAGTGAGAGCTTTACCCAGAGGGCTCAGATCCCTGTATGGGAGGCAGAGGTGACCGGAGATTCCATGGACCGGATCATGGAATCCAGCGTGGAGCGGTACAATGTGGGACGTCTCCCGTACCCGGTCAGGGACGGGATCCTGACCGTTGAGATCGGTCCCTTCTGTGCCATGATCTTTGAGGAAAAAGTGCTTGATTTTTAATTGATTTTGTGATATCATTTTGACTTGTCAGAATGATATGGGCGGGTTCCCGAGTGGCCAAAGGGGACAGACTGTAAATCTGCTGCAACTTGCTTCGGTGGTTCGAATCCACCTCCGCCCAGTAGAATTTGGAAATTTTGAATTGATTCGGATTTTCAGATTTATATGCCCAGATAGCTCAGTTGGTAGAGCAGAGGACTGAAAATCCTCGTGTCGCTGGTTCGATTCCGGCTCTGGGCATTAAAAACAGAAGGTCTAAGAAAGCCGCTCTGGCATCCCAGACCTCTCATATTTCTCTGCGGGTGTAGTTCAATGGTAGAACACCAGCCTTCCAAGCTGGATACGTGGGTTCGATTCCCATCACCCGCTCTTTTTATTGCTGCGGAAGCCTTGGTTTTCAGAGGGCTTCCGCTTTTTATATTCTGGAAAGGAGCGCTTTACGACAGAAGGCCGCTCTGTGGGGCTGCTGCGGTGGCCAGAAGAAGGATGGCCAGAAAGAGCACATTCATGGCTGTAAAGTGCGCCAGGTATTTTCCCTTGAGACCAGGAAAATCCCTGGCTACATATTTGTAGGAGATCAGGCTGGCCATGGACGCGATCAGTGTTCCCAGGCCTCCCAGATTTGTGCCGATGAGGAGGGAGGCGCCCTGATCGGTGAAGCCGGACAGCAGGAGAGCCGCCGGGACATTGCTGATGACCTGGCTGACCGCCACGGAACAGAGGAGCTCATTGCCGGTGATCAGCTGCTGGAACAGACTGCTGATCCAGGGGATCTGTTTCATGTTCCCAATGAAAATGAAAAAGCCCGCAAAGGTGATCAGAAGAGAGTAATCGACCTTTGAAAATACGGTGCTGTCTGCGGAAAGTCCGAGGCAGACGACCGCCAGCAGAAGGAATGGGATGGGGATCCATTTTCCTACGGCTCCCAGACAGAGAAGAAACATGAGCAGATAGGAAAGAAGGCTTTTGCGGCAGAATGGCGCTGCTCCCGAAACGGTCTGCATTTCGGACAGGCCGAAAGAAAGCGGCTGGTTTTTCCCGCGCAGGAGCGCAAGAAGAATGAGCAGCAGGGACAGGAGGGCAAAGGGAAGCATGATCCGGAGGAAAGCGCCCATTCCCAGATGGTAGTGGGAATAGAGGTAGAGATTCTGCGGGTTTCCGATGGGGGTGGCCATGCTCCCCAGGTTGGCGGCAATGGTCTGCAGAACGACCACAGGGATCAGCCTGTCCTCGCGGCGGATCATTTTCAGCAGCTCAATGGCGAAGGGGACAAAGGTGATCAGCGCCACGTCATTGGTGATGAACATGCTGGAGAAAAAACACAGGAGGACCAGGAGCATTTCCAGCTGCCGGAGACTGTGTATGCGCATTAGAAGGCTTTCTCCCATCTGGTGGAAAAATCCCATGGCCTGGAGTCCCGCCATGGTGGCCATGAGACAGAATAAAAGCCCCAGGGTGTGAAGGTCCAGGTAACTGATATAGCGGATGCTGGGCGGAACGGCCGCCATGGACAGGATGGCCAGCGTCCAGGCTGCAGTAAGCACCGCGTCCTTTTTTAAAAATGACAAAATTCGTTTCATGATGATCCCTCGATTCCTTTGATTGGGTTCCGGGAGGAAGCCCTTCCGGTCCGGTCCTAGAGTAACACAGGAGGGAGGGGAGCGCAAGAGGACTTTTGGGCAGTGTTTACAGGGGGGTGTCGGGAATAGAGTCAGTTAATAGATTTATTCTGAAAATTCAAATTATATATCGAGAAAAATTTGCCGAAAATAGGATGAGAAGAAAATTTGACATTTCATTTTAAGTGTGCTATACTAATTATCGTAAAAATAAATAAAAAAGAACCGTCTTACATATTAAGAAGGGCTTTTGGTATTTCACCATCAGGTGCTGTATGAAAAGCCCTTCTTTTTATTTGCGCGTGGAATGCGCGCAGAGAAAGGCGGGAAAATCCGGGGCCCTGGAAGGGTAGGTAAGGCAGAAATCTGCGGACGAGCCGCAGGTGCAGCAAAATCAATATCAAACAGGAGGAAGGAAACATGAATACCATTAACGTAACAAAAAGGGATCTTACAGTGAAGGCAAAGAAGCTCAGAAGGAATGGATACGTTCCGGGAAGCGTTTTCGGCGGTATGTTAAAGGAGCCGGTGGCTCTTCAGATCGAAGAGTCTGTGGCCAGACAGCTGGTCCGGGAGCTTCGTGAGGGCAGCCGTCTGAAGCTGAATCTGGATGGAACAGTGATCCCTGTACAGATAAAAGAAAAATCTCTGGACAACTTAAAGCATGAGATCCTGGAGATCAGCTTCCAGGCTCTGGCGGCAGACCAGGCGGTCAACAGCGTGATCGATATTGTGCTGGTGAACGCGGATAAGGTGACGGCGGTCCTGGAGAAGCTGAATATGAAGATTCCGTACTCGGCTCTTCCGGCAGATATGATCGATACGCTGGAAATCGACGTGGACGGTATGCCTGTGGGAACCATTGTGACCGTAGGGGATATTCCGGAGTTAAAGAGTGAGAAGCTGGCGCTTCAGGTCAACAGCGATGAGATCGTATTCCGGATCACCGACGGAAAACGCGGAGGAGGAGCTGCTTCTGAGGCAGAGGAGGCTCCGGCGGCAGAATAATTGCCTGGCTGGTGCTTGGGAATACGGGGGCAGTCCCCTGGCCAGAGGCGGAAGCCGTCTGGAAACTGAATAAGATAAAAGGGCAGCCGCCCGGCAGACTGGAAATCTGGTCTGCCGGGCGGCGTTTTTTGGATATTTTCTCTTATGGGGTGGAAAGGGGGGTGGGGGGTCTGATGACGTGATTGGGGA
>ENA-UOJR01000217-UOJR01000217.1-human-gut-metagenome-genome-assembly--contig:-C115P-NODE-217-length-87907-cov-47.418727_pt1 | contig 87907 bp, 85 predicted proteins | sample MGYA00242354_ERZ723901 | MGnify/ENA metagenome assembly ERZ723901
CACTTCTACAAGATGGGCAGAGCGGCAGCGGGTAGTAGGAGCAGAGGCAAATCGTCTTGCAGTGCTAACGCGGCAACGCCGCGCTATGGGCAGTGCAATCGGCAAGCATTGCAGCTCTTCGAGCTGCTCGCTTGCAATGGCAAAACCTTTCTCTTGGGGGATCAAAAGGGGGCCATTCTCTTTTGTGAAAGAGAATGGCCCCCTTTGACACGCTCCCCTGCGCGGCGCAGGGAAACGATGCAGCGCCATGCACTGCAATTCTGCCCTTTGGGACAAAAGATAGCGTAGCGGCGCTTTTTCGCCCTTTTCTCAGGTGGGTCACAGCTATAATGAGAACCCATCAGGGGGAGGTGCGCGATGGTCATCTATGTGGAGAGCGTGCTGGCGTTCAATTTCCTGCTCGATTATCTGTTGTTGTTCGGCGCAGCGCGGCTTGCCGGGCGGACGGTCGCGCGGCGACGGCTTTTATTCGGCGCGGCGGTCGGCGGAGCGTATGCGGCGGTGCAGCTTTTCCTGCCGCGCAGCGTACTTCTCCTGCTGCTCGCGCTCGCGGTGATGGGGGCGGCGGCCTTTTCCGGCAGCGGACGGGCGGTCAAGCTGACGCTGCTCTTCTTCCTCGCCTCGTGCGGATTTGCCGGTGTTGTGGTGCTGCTGGGGCAGGGAACGGGGACGATGACGCGCCTTGCGCGCGGCGTTGTGGCGGCAGACCTTCCGTGGGGCATATTCTTGATCGCGGCGGGGCTTTCCTATCTGCTGCTCTCGGTCGTGTTCCGCTTCGGTGCTGCGCGCACGGGAAGGGAGGTCGCGGAGGCGGTCATCACTTACCGCGGAAAGACTGCGCGCGTGCGCCTGCTGCGCGACACGGGCAACACGCTTTCGGATCCCGCAACAGGGTTGGGCGTGCCGGTCGTCGACCGACACGCGCTGGGAGGCCTTGTCAGTAAGGAGGAGGCAGCCGCGCTGCCGCGCATTCCATATTGCAGCGTGGGGAGAGTAGACGGATCCTTACCGTTGCTGCACTGTGAAGCAGTAATGCTTGACGGGAAAGGCTTGGGTGCACGATCGGTCGCGCTGACGGAGCGGCCGCCCGGCGACGGAAGTGCGTATGCGGGATTATGGTGTGAGGGCTGCGAAAAGGGGGAAAAGAATGCGGGAACGACTCAAAAAACTATGGGTTAGGCTGCGCTTCCGGCTCATCGACTGGGGGCTTCTTGCGCGGCGGGGAATTTTTTACATCGGCGGCAGTGATACGCTGCCGCCCCCGCTCGAGCGGGCGGAGGAAGCGGAACTCATCGCGCGCATGGACGCAGGCGACGAGAGCGTGCGAGGAACGCTCATCGAGCGAAACCTCCGCCTTGTTGCCTACATCGCGCGGCGCTTTGAAAATACGGGCATCAACATCGAAGACCTCATCTCCATTGGCACGATCGGGCTCATCAAGGCGGTGAACACCTACCGCAGCGACAAGAACATCAAGCTTGCAACCTATGCCTCGCGCTGCATCGAGAATGAAATTCTCATGCACCTGCGCAAGACCGCGCCGCAGAAGTCCGAGGTTAGCTTCGATGAACCGCTCAACACCGACTGGGACGGCAACGAGCTGCTGCTCTCTGACATTCTCGGTACCGACGAGGACATGGTGATGAAGCCCATTGAGGATGACGTGGATCGGCAGCTGCTGATGGACGCGGTCGGTCGGCTCAATGCAAGGGAAAAGGAGATCATTACGCTGCGCTTTGGCCTTGGCGGCGGGGAGGAAAAAACGCAGAAGGAGGTCGCCGACCGCATGGGCATTTCGCAGAGCTATATTTCGCGCCTTGAGAAACGCATCATCGCGCGGCTGAAGAAGGAAATCCTCAAAATGAGTTGACAAGTGGCGCAAAAAACGGTATGATTCAGTGTGGAAATGCGAAGAAGAGGAGTAGTATCCGCATCCGAAAGCGAAGAGAGAGGGCGGCCGGTGTAAGCCCTTGTGCAGGATGTGGGGAAGTCGCCTTGGAGCTGCCGCGCTGAAGGAAGAGTAAGCCGGACGGGAACTCCCGTTACAGAGGCATGAGTGTCCGCACAATGCGGGAATCCAGGTGGTACCACGGTCATTGATCGCCCTGAGCAGCGAAGTCTGCTCAGGGCGTTTTTGTTTTCTGGAGGGAACAATGGAACAGTATATCTTTGCGCCCACGGTCTGCGGGGCGGAACTGGAAGAAGAACTCGCCGCGGCGATCGAAAAGCGGATGGAGATATTTTCCCGCGCATCGCTCCCGGGAATGTGGAAAAAAACAGATGCGATGAATCGCTATGCGGCGCGGGGCAGCGGGCGGAAGGGAGTTTTACGCAAGATCCTTCCGTGGGTGCTGATCCTCGCGGGACTTTTTCTGCTGATTCCGGGATTGATGGAGCCAAAGGAGCTGCGCATGCCGCTTATCGCGGGTGCCTTCTTTGTGTTATTGGGTGTTTCAAGCCTTCTGAGGCAGCGTCCGGCGCGAAGAAAAGGCTCGTTCCGTCAGGCGGCGGCCGGAATGCTGCAAAATACGAGCGGCCTTGAGGAAGCGAGCGTGCAGGTCGTTTTTGACGATGACGGCATGAAAGTTAACACGCAGGATAGCACGCGCATTGTGCCGTATGACGAGATGGAACTGCTCATCGAAACGCCGCGGCTGTATCTTTTGACCTACGGCGGGAGGGCGACCCTTTTGCAGAAGAAGGATCTGACGGGTGATACGCAGGCGTTCGTCGGATTTCTGAGCGCTCATGCGCTCAATGTGTACCAAACGGAAAATAGATAAGATCATTATTAGAGTTTCAAGATAGGAGAAAACCAATGAAAGAATTACCCAAGATCTATGAGCCCCAGCAGGTCGAGGGCCGCATCTATCAGATGTGGATGGACCACGACTGCTTCAAGGCCGAGCCCGACCCGGACAAAAAGCCGTTTTCCATCGTCATGCCGCCGCCGAACGTCACCGGCCAGCTGCACATGGGCCATGCAATGGACTCGACGCTTCAGGATATCCTGACGCGCTTTAAGCGCATGCAGGGCTACTCCGCCCTGTGGCTTCCCGGCACCGACCACGCGGGCATCGCCACGCAGATCAAGGTCGAAGAGGAGCTGCGCACCAAGGAGGGCCTGACGCGCTACGATCTCGGCCGCGAGAAGTTCTTGCAGCGTGTGTGGCAATGGAAGGAAAAGTACGGCAACCGCATCGTCGAGCAGCAGAAGAAGATGGGCGCGAGCTGCGACTGGTCGCGCTCCCGCTTCACGATGGACGAGGGCTGCTCCAAGGCCGTGCGCGAGACCTTCTGTGAGCTCTACGACAAGGGCCTCATCTACAAGGGCAGCCGCATCATCAACTGGTGCCCCCACTGCCTGACCGCGCTTTCCGATGCGGAGGTCGAGTATGTCGATAAGCCCGGCAACCTCTGGTATATCCGCTATCCGCTTTCTGACGGCAGCGGCGATATCGTCGTCGCCACCACCCGTCCCGAAACGATGATGGGCGATACGGGCGTTGCGGTCAACCCCGAGGACGAGAAGTTCAAGCACCTGATCGGCAAGACCTGCATTCTGCCGATCATGAACCGCGAGATCCCCATCGTGGGCGACGAGTACTGCGAGATCGGCTTCGGCACGGGCGCGGTCAAGATGACCCCCGCGCACGACCCCAACGACTTTGAGGTGGGTCTGCGCCACAACCTCGAGGTTATCCGCGTCATTGCCGACGACGGTACGATCAACGAAAACGGCGGCAAGTACAACGGTATGGATCGCTACGAGTGCCGCAAGGTGCTGGTGAAGGACCTTGAAGAGCAGGGCTACCTCGTCAAGACCGAGCCGTACTCCCACAACGTCGGCACCTGCTACCGCTGCCACAACGACGTGGAGCCACTCATCTCTGCGCAGTGGTTCGTCAAGATGGAGCCGCTTGCCAAGGAAGCCATCCGCGTCGTCAACGACGGCACGATCAAGTTTGTGCCCGAGCGCTTCACCAAGACCTATATCAACTGGATGGAAAACGTGCATGACTGGTGCATTTCCCGCCAGCTGTGGTGGGGCCACCAGATCCCCGCGTGGTACTGCGACGAGTGCGGCCACATCAACGTCAAGCGCGAAGACCCCACCGAGTGCGAAAAGTGCGGCTGCAAGCACCTGACGCGCGAGGAGGACGTGCTTGATACTTGGTTCTCTTCCGCGCTCTGGCCGTTCTCCACGATGGGCTGGCCCGATAAGGACGCAGCAGACCTCAACTACTGGTATCCCACGTCCGTCATGGTCACGGGCTACGATATCATCTTCTTCTGGGTCGCGCGCATGATCTTCTCCGGCATGGAGCAGATGAAGAAGGAGCCGTTCAAGACCGTCTTCATCCACGGTCTCGTCCGCGACGACAAGGGCCGCAAGATGTCGAAGTCGCTCGGCAACGGCATCGACCCGCTGGAGATGGCCGAGAAGTACGGCGCGGACGCGCTGCGCTTCAACCTCATCACCGGCAACTCCCCGGGCAACGACATGCGCTTCTACGTCGAAAAGTGCGAGGCGATGCGCAACTTCTGCAACAAGATCTGGAACGCGAGTCGCTTCGTGATGATGAACCTGACGATCGACCACGTCGAGCTGCCCGAAAAGCTGGAGCTTGAGGACAAGTGGATCCTCTCGAAGCTCAATACGCTCATCCGCGAGGTCACGGACAATATGGACGCCTTCGAGCTCGGCGTCGCGTCCGCAAAAATTTATGACTTCATCTGGGACAACTACTGCGACTGGTTCATCGAGCTGACGAAGAACCGTCTCAACAGCGACGATCCCGCCGCGCGCGAGAACGCGCAGAACGTCCTCTGCTATGTCCTCATCGAGACGCTCAAGCTGCTCCACCCGTTCATGCCGTTCATCACCGAGGAGATCTGGCAGGCGCTTCCGCACGAGGGCGAGTTCCTGATGCTCTCCAAGTGGCCGGAGTACAACGAAAAGTTCAGCTTCCCCGCCGAGGAGGAGGCGATGCAGACCGTCATTGAGGCCATCACCGCTATCCGTGCCCGCCGCAACGAGATGAACGTCGCCCCGTCGAAGAAGGTGCACTACACCGTTTCGACCGCGAATGAGGCGAGCTTCACCGCCGGTATCCCGTTCTTCACGCGCCTTGCCTCCGCGAGCGATGTGACGATCGTTCCGGCTGACGCCGCCATCGACGCAGACGGCAAGGTCGAGGTCGACACCCACGCCGCGCGCATCTTCATGCCGCTTGCAGAGCTGGTCGACTTTGAAAAGGAGCTTGCGCGCATCGCCAAGGAGAAGGCAAACGCCGAAAAGCAGCTCGCCGGCATCGAGAACAAGCTGAGCAATCAGGGCTTCCTTGCCAAGGCGCCCGAGGCCGTCGTGAACGGCGCGCGTGCCGACGCGGAAAAGCTCCGCGCGCTCATTGAAAAGCTCGACGCTTCCGCCGCCGCAATGAAGAAATAAGGCGATCTTACAACATCAAAAAAGAGGGACTTCTCTTTCGAAAGAGAAGTCCCTCTTTTTACTGTTTTATGCCTGCTCCCACTCAAATCTGACGCGCAGGCGGCGCTTGGGCCGCGCTTGCGCAGTGAAAAAATCCCGATCGCGCACGACACTGCCGGTGCGCAGCGTGGAGAGTAGAAAGCCGAGCTGCGTCATGTTGACCAGCAGCGTTCTGAGACCGAAGGTGAACAGCGGGAAGGCAGCCCCGCCCCCGAGCGGAAGCAGCGTGAGGTCAGAGAGAAGATAGGCAATCGCCTGCGCACCGAACGAGAGAAGGACCGCATAGGAAACAAGACGGGCGAGCATACTCTCCTGCCTGCGGCAGCGGCGGAAGGCGAGAACAAGCAGCGCCGTCAGCAGCGTGACGAGCGCGATGAGCGCCAGCCAGCCGCAGCGGTGGACGAGCAGTGTCAGCGCGTGCGCCTGCAAGTCGACCATGCCGAAGCCCTCCCAGCGGGCAAGGTGCTGTGCGCTGTACGGTCCCACGCCGCCCGGACCGATAAATTTGGCATTTTGCAGCAGTTCACGCAGTACAACGGTTTGATAGCCGTGTCCGTCAATGTAGGGGTAAGGATCAAGTACAATGGCGAGCTGACGCGCAAACCAGCTTGCACCGAGAATGAGAACCGACGCCGTGCAGGCAGCGAGCGGGAGGGCAGCGAGCAGCGTTTCCCACTTTGCGCCAAGACCAAGCCAACCGCTGTGGGCGCAGAAAAGCAGCAGTGCGCCGTTGCAGAGAAACAGGAAGCTCAGATCAGTAAGGCTTGGGATCTGTAAGCAGAACAGAAGCTGAATTGCAAGGGCGGTAAGGGCAGTGAAAATGCCCAGGCCGCGCCGCCCGCGCAGCGCGTAGAGCAGCACAGCGAACATCAGCGGGAGCAACGGCGGCAGACCGCGCAGGAGGATATGTGTCGAAACATAGGTGTGGCGGAAGAGCCAGAACCCACCGAGAGGCAGCAGACTGAGCAGTACGAGCGCAGCGTGGAACACAAGCGCGAGCGGCAGGGCGAAGCGCCCGAGCAGCGTAAAATCAAGAAAATACGCCGCGAGCAGCGCTGCCGTACCGAGCAGCAGCGCCACGCTCTGGTGTACGGCAAAATAGGACAATTCATAGTCACGAAAGCTTACAAGCGCGGTGAACGCAAGCCCTGCAAGCGCGATGAGTGCCGCGAGCGCAAAAAGAAGCTTTGGTGTTTTCGGACGGTGAACACGGTCGAGTGCCGTGCCGATCTCATAGGGATCGCCTGTCAAACGCAGCGATTCCGCGGCGGCTGCGGCCTCGTCCATGCCGCCTGCCATCAGTGCGTCACGCTGGTCACAGAGGTGGGTCAGAAGTTCGTCTTCAACGAGAGGACGTGCCGCTTTCCATCGCAGCTGCTCAGCCGCGGTGCGGGTAAAGTGCGTGAAAGTCTCAGGCAGAACCAAGACAGCCGCCTCCTCTCAGCACGCGGTCGACCGCGGCGGTAAATTCCGTCCATTTCTCTTCCTTTTTGCGCAGCAGCGCGCGGCCCTTTCGCGCTAAATGGTAGTAGCGGCGCGGACGCGCTGCATCCTCGTCCTTTTCGTAGGAAATGATCAGCTCCTTTTCTTCGAGCGAATGCAGCAGGGGATAGAGCGTGCCGGTTTTGAGCGCGAAGGCGTGATCGGAGCGGCGGGCAAGCTCTTCGATCATCTGATAGCCGTACATGTCCTGCCCATCGAGCAGCTTGAGCACCAGCATCGTTGTGCTGCCCGCGAGCAGACTTTTGTCCAATGGCATAAAAAACACCTCCCGATAGGTAGATTCCCTATATAGTAGATTATCTACATAATATTCAGGCAGGAGAGAATTGTCAAGGGAAAAACAAAAGATTGAAAAAAAGAAAGGATTTTGCTATGCTGTAAAAAATGACAATAGGGGGGATTTTCATGAACAGGATCACACTCGGCAAGACGGGACTGGTCATTGAGAAAAACGGGTTTGGCTGTCTGCCCATTCAGCGCATCAGCGAGCAGGAAGCGGTGAAGCTGCTGCACAAGGCGTATGACGGCGGCATCGACTTTTTTGATACGGCGCGCGCCTATTCTGACAGCGAGCAGAAGGTCGGCGCGGCGTTCTCGGCGATGCGCGACAAAATCGTGCTGGCGACAAAGACCGGCGCGCAGACGGCGGAGGAATTCTGGAAGGATCTCGAAACGAGCCTGCGCACGCTCAAGACCGATTATATTGATCTCTATCAGTTCCACAATCCGGCGTTCTGCCCGAAGCCGGGTGGGAAGGACGGCCTTTACGATGCGGCGCTTGAGGCGAAGAAGCAGGGAAAGATCCGCCACATCGCCATCACGAACCACCGCCTTACCGTGGCGCACGAGGCCATTGACTCGGGACTTTACGAGACCTTGCAGTTCCCGTTCAGCTACCTTGCCGGCGAGCAGGAGATGGAACTTGTCAGAAAATGCCGTGCGCAGCAGATGGGCTTTATCGCCATGAAGGGCATGGCGGGCGGACTCATTCGCGACGGCTTCACGGCTGCTGCCTGGATGGCACAGCAGGAGGGCGTGGTGCCCATCTGGGGCGTGCAGCACGAGAGCGAACTGGACGAGTTTTTGCAGTGCATCCGAGACGGTATCGAGCTGACCGATGCGCGCAAGGCGCGCATCGAGCGCGACCGCAAGGAGCTTTGCGGCGATTTCTGCCGCGGCTGCGGCTACTGTATGCCGTGCCCTGCGGGCATTGAGATCAACCAGTGCGCGCGCATGTCGCTCATGCTGCGCCGCGCCCCTGCAGCGGCGTGGCTCACCGAGGAATGGCAGCAGAAGATGCACCAGATCGAAAACTGCCGCCACTGCGGCCACTGCATGTCGAAGTGCCCCTACGGACTCAATACGCCTGCGCTGCTGGAGGCAAACTATAAGGACTACTGGGAAGTGCTGGCTGCGAGCCGCGCGGAGAAAAAATGAATCTGGATTTTTCAGAGCGATACGCGGCTCGACCGCTGACGGCGTCAGACGCAGATGCGATCCTGAACCTCTGCGCAGAAAATGAGCAGTTTTACCGCTACCACCCGCCACTTGCAACGAAGGAGAGCGTTTTAGAGGATCTTTCGGCGCTGCCGCCCGGGAAGAGCGCGGCGGACAAGCACTACCTCGGCTTTTTCGACGGGGAAACGCTTGTTGCCGTGTTGGATCTCATTTTGGATTACCCGCAGGAGGGGACAGCTTATCTCGGCTTTTTTATGACGAAGAAAGCCGTGCAGGGGCGCGGCATCGGCTCAGCGCTGATCGGTGAATTGCTGAATGAACTGCGCAAGGCGGACTGTAAAAAAGCGCGCCTTGCGGTCGACCGGGGCAATCCGCAGAGCAAAGCGTTCTGGGAAAAGAACGGCTTTGCGCTGATGGGCGAGGAAGTGCCGCACGGCGATTCGGCGTATCTGCCGATGGAACGCGCGCTGTAAAAGTAAAGAAACCGCCGCTGTGCAGAGAATGCTGCGCAGCGGCGGTTTTCATTTTTTGAGATTATTTCAATTCGTAAGTCCAATCTTCACCGTCCTGGCGGTAGAACAGCTCGCTGAGATCATCTTCTTCAAACACGCGGAGAAGGTCGAGCATGTCGGAAGACGCAAGATCGAGCGAGGGGAGACCGGCGAGCTCCGCCCACCAGACCTCGCCCTCGTCGGAAGAGCGCAGCGTTCCGGTGAACTGCTCCGCGCGATAGAGCAGCACGACATGACGCACGCCGTCTTCGCACCAGTCCTTGATCCCGCACAGGCGCGGAGAGGAGATCGTCAGACCTGTCTCCTCCTGAACCTCACGAATGACGGAATCTGTAAAGGATTCACCCTTTTCAACATGACCGCCCGGAAAAGCGACGCCTGACCAGTTGGGATCTGTGCGGTCCTGCACCAAAACCTTGCTGCCGCGGCGGAGCACGCACATATTCATCAGTTCGACGGGCTCAGAGCGTTTCATGTACAACACGTCCTTTTGGGTTTGAAAACTTGCTTGCTATCCATGACTACTGCGCACTGTGCGGCACCTTCGCCTTGGCGCTGAGCTTGTCGGCGCGGACAGCAAAGACTTCGACCGCGCGGGCCTGCTGCTCGGTGAATTTGTCCTCGCGGCCCGCCATGTGGCGCATGAGGGCGGTCAGCGCGGCGAGCTTTTCTTCACCGTCCAAAAATTCGACATGGCCGACGCCGGTGACGGAGGCGAAGTAGTATCCGCATTGGCAGGCGACATCGTGCTCGTCGAGCGCACCGCGGCAGTCCATTTCAAAGGCGACGGTCGGATTTTTGCGCAGAATGTCGAGCTTGCGACCCTCGCGGGCGCTGTGGCAGAAGAACGAGAACGCACCGTTTTCGTAAGAATAGCCGAAATTCAGCGGCAGAAGATACGGCACTCCATCGTCTACCATGGCAAGATGGATCACTTTACAATCGTTGATAATGGAGAGAATTTCGCCCAAATCGGTGATCTCGCGGTCGCTTCTTCGCATGGAAGGTCCTCCTTTGATCGTTTTCCACATTTTACAGGGCGGAAGCGCAGATGTCAAGGCGGTGCGGCAAAGAAAAATCAAAATACCGGCGGTCTTCGACAAAAAAACGGCAGGAGGACAGGCTATACTTTGAGAAACGAAAGGGAAAACGCTTGAAAGAAACGGAGGGAGAGCAATGGAGGTCATTTCGTCGGGCGATGCGCGCGAGCTGACGCTCACGCTGCGCGGAGAACTCGACCACCACGGGGCGAAGGAAGTGATGCAAAGGCTCGAATGGGAACTGGACAGCGCGCTGCCGGTCAAGCTGACGCTGGATTTTTCCGGTGTGAGCTTTATGGACTCGTCGGGGATCGCCGTGGTGATGCGCGCGCTCAAACGCATGCGTGCTATGGGCGGCAGCGCGGCGCTCAGAAACGTTCCACCGCAGGCGGGAAAAGTGTTCACTGCCGCGGGGGTTTTTCGCATCATACCGCTTGAGGAGGGAGAAAGGCGCAATGAAAGTTAAACCGAACAACTACATAGCCATCGAATTTCCGAGCCGCAGCGTGAACGAGGGCTTGGCGCGCGCCGCGGTTGCGGCGCTTGCCGCGCAGCTTGATCCGACGCTCGACGAGCTTGGCGACATCAAGACCGCTGTGAGCGAGGCGGTGACGAACGCCATCGTGCACGCCTATCCACAGGAGATCGGCCGGATCGCGCTGCGCGCGAGCATTTTTGACGGGAACCTGCTGGAGATCACCGTGCGCGACTGGGGCTGCGGCATTGCGGATGTGGAAAAGGCGCGCGAGCCGCTCTACACGACCGGCGGGGAAGAGCGCAGCGGTATGGGCTTTACGATCATGGAGAGTTTCATGGACGCGCTGACCGTGCGCTCGAAAAACGGCAAGGGGACGGTCGTGACGATGAAGCGCCGGATCGCGCTGCGCCCGTCGCGCCGATGAACGGTACGGCGGAATTGCTGGAGGCTGCGGCGCAGGGCGACGAGCAGGCCTGCGAGCAAATGCTGCGCGAGAACAGCGGCCTCATCTGGAGCATCGTGCGCCGCTACTACGGGCGCGGCGTGGAACCGGACGACCTGTATCAGCTCGGTTGCCTTGGATTTATCAAGGCAGTAAAGGGATTTAACTTTGCATTCGGAACGCAGTTTTCAACCTATGCCGTGCCGAAGATCGCAGGGGAGATCCGGCGTTTTCTGCGCGACGACGGTGCAATCAAGGTCAGCCGCTCGCTGCGCGAGCAGGCGGCGATGGTTTTTACAGCGCGCGAAAGGCTGAAAAATGCATTGGGACGCGAACCGGCGCTCTCCGAGCTTTATGAAGAGACCGGGCTGAGCGCCGAGGAGATCGCGCAGTGCGAACTGGCGGTGGCCGCGCCGGACAGCTTGCAGCGCGAGACCGGCGACGGCCTGACGCTTGAGGGGGCGCTGGGCGGCGAATCGCCCGAGGAGGGGCTCATCGAGCGCATTGCGCTGCGCGAAGCTGTTGACCGTTTGCCCGAGCGCGAGAAAATGACGATCCTGCTGCGCTTTTTTAAGGGGCTGACGCAGGAGCAGGCGGCGCGCCTTCTGGGGGTGTCGCAGGTGCAGGTATCGCGCCTGGAGCGCCGGGCGATCGAGAAGCTGCGGCTGGCACTTTCGGACGCGCTTTAAAAAAGGACTCGTCCTGAAATTCGGTCATTGTGGCCCAGTAGCGCTTGGGCATGTGCGTCATGCGGAGCTTTTCGTTTTTGCGCGCTTCGATGGCAATGGTGTCATAAAAGCGGCGCCAAAGGCGGCGATAACCCGCCTCTTCTTCATCGGGTTGCGCCATTTCGAAGCGCTCGAGCGGCACGATGCGCGACACGCCGCCGCTGTAGAGCAGCGCCTCGCGGTGTGTGCGGTCGTAAAGGAAAAAGACTTCATTGTGGTAGCGCTCGCAGAAGTGGCGGCGCAGCATGGGCAGTACGCGGTTTTTCGGTTCGATTTCTGCGCCGAGCACACCGTCAAAGTCGGAAAAGCGGGTAAAGCCGCGAAACTGCTCGACCTCGCTCGACAGATGCCGCACAGCCTTGAGCAGCGGAAGATAAGTCTCATCACTCAAACGCGAGAGCAGCGGTGCGCCTTCTTGGTAGAATTTGACAATGAAACGGTAAATGGACATCTCCTTGTCGGGGAGGCAGGTGAGGAATGCGCGGCGCAGGAACGGGCCGACATCGGGACTCCTTCGGTAAAGACTGCGGTAGATACGCTGCGCGTGCGCGTGGTCGGTCACAACCGCGCGGATCTCAAATAATGACGGTTCTTCGTCCCCATCGTGCAGGATCGCGGTGGGGCGTTCTTTTTTTGTGTAGCTTTCAAACACGCAGCACAGGAGCCCTTCGAAGCTGCCATCATATTGATAGATGATCTCGCGCCATGCCATGGGTTCCTCCTTCAGCCGACCTAGTCGAAAAGTGATAGCTGCTGCACTTCGGCCTGCGGCAGCGCGCGGCGCTCCACGGCCATGAGATTTTGCAAAATGCTCTCCTGCGACAGCCTGAGCGGCGCAGCGCAGCGCCCGCCGCAGGTGAGAAAGTACTGCGCGCGTTTCATCACAACGCCGAGTTTTTGAAGATCTTCGGCGCGCAGCGCACCTGAGCGGCGCGCGACCAAAATGCGCTTGGCGCTCACAACGCCGATGCCCGGCACGCGCAGCAGGGCTTCATAGTCCGCGCGGTTGACCTCAACGGGGAAAAACTCGGGGTGGCGCAGCGCCCAACAGCACTTGGGGTCGAGATCGGGATTAAAGTCCGGCGCGCTGTCATCGAGCAGCTCGTTTGCACGAAAGCCGTAAAACCGAAGCAGCCAGTCGGCCTGATAAAGCCGGTGTTCGCGCAGCAGCGGCGGCTTGGTGTCGAGCGCGGGCAGGAGCGTGTTCTCTACGACCGGCACATAGGCCGAGTAGAAAACGCGCTTGAGGCGATAGGAATCATAGAGCGCCTGCGTGAGATTTAAGATGTGCAGGTCGCTTTCCTTCGTTGCGCCGACGATGAGCTGGGTGCTCTGTCCCGCAGGGGCAAAGCGCGGCGCGTGCTTGTATTTGACAAGCTCCTGCCGGCTTTGCTTCGCGCGGTCGCGGATCTGCGTCATCGGGCGCAGGATCGCCTGCCTGGTCTTGTTTGGAGCAAGCAGCTTGAGCCCCGCCTCACTCGGCAGCTCGATGTTCACGCTCAGCCGGTCGGCCAAAAAGCCGAGCTGCTCAACAAGCTCCGGCGACGTGCCGGGAATGGCCTTGGCGTGGATATAGCCGTTGAAGCGGTATTTGTTGCGCAAAAGCGAGAGCGCACGGATCATCAGCTCCGTTGTGTAATCCGGCGAGCGCAGCACGCCGGAGGAGAGAAAGAGGCCTTCGATATAGTTTCGCCGGTAGAATTCGATCGTCAGTTCAGATAGCTCCTCGGGCGTGAAGGTCGCGCGCGGCGTGTCGTTCGTGCAGCGGTTGACGCAGTATTTGCAGTTGTAGCAGCAGTCGTTCGAGAGCAGTACCTTCAAAAGCGTTACGCAGCGGCCATCGGCAGAGAAGCTGTGGCAGCAGCCTGCGACAGACGAGGAGGTGCAGCCGATCTTCCCCTCCTGAAAACTGCGCTTGGCGCCGCTTGAGGTGCAGGAAGCGTCATACTTTGCCGCATCCGCCAGAATGGTGAGCTTATCGATGAGATCCATGAGCGCTCAGCGGGCGTATCTGTTTCTGCGCTTTTTGACCGGCTGATCGAGAAGAAGGAGAACGTTCATCACCTTGGTGGTGACGACGCTGACGCCGATAAAGGTGAAGATGAAAGCAGAAGCCGACATGATGAGTTCCTCCCTGATAATAGAATCTTTGTTCGAGTGTGATTATAAATCGAACAAACGTTCTTGTCAACAGAAATCGAACAAAATGTCTATTTTTGATGAACGCAGTTGACCGATGGCGAGAAAAAGGGTAAAATAAAAAAAGATCAGGAAAGGTGAGAAAGAAACGTATGAGCGATTTTAACGCCCGCTATGCCGCAGCAAGAAAAGCGGCCATTGCGCGGGATTTTGCAAAACTCAACCCCGAACAGCGCCGCGGCGTGCTGACGACCGAGGGCGCGCTGCTGCTGCTTGCGGGTGCGGGCAGCGGCAAGACGACGGTGCTCATCAACCGCGTCGCAAATCTTTTGACCTACGGGCGCGGGAGCGACAGCGAGGAAGTGCCGCAGTGGGCGACGGAGGACGATCTTGTATTCTTGGAAAGCTATCCCGCGCACCAGACGGCGGAGGAGCGCAGCCGCATGGTGCACCTCTGCGCGCTTGAACCTGCTGCGCCTTGGTCGCTGCTGGCGGTGACGTTTACCAATAAGGCGGCAAACGAGCTGCGCGAGCGGCTCTCTGCCTTTGGCATTCAGGGTGCGGAGAGCGTGTGGGCGATGACATTCCACTCCGCCTGCGTGCGCATTTTGCGCAGGGACATTGACCGCCTTGGTTTTTCGCGCGATTTTACGATCTACGATACGGACGATTCCAAGCGCGTCATCAAGGATATCCTGAAAGAACTGGATATTGATGAAAAGAAGCTCACGCCGCGCGAGGTGCTTTCGGCCATCTCGAATGCGAAGGACGCGATGGAGACGCCGGAGGACTATTCCCGCCGCTGGAAAAACAGCGGCGACTGGCGCAAGGAAGCCATTGCCAGGATCTATGTCCGCTATGTGCAAAGACTCGCCGAGGCAAACGCGCTCGACTTTGACGACATTCTTCTCCACGCGGTCACGCTGCTGCAAAAGGAGGACGAGGTGCGCGAGTACTACCGCCGCAAGTTCCGTTATGTGCTCATCGACGAGTATCAGGACACGAACCGCTTGCAGTATCTTTTGATGAAGCAGCTTGTGGGGGAAAAGGGTAACGTCTGCGTCGTCGGCGACGATGACCAGAGCATTTACAAATTTCGCGGCGCGGACATCACAAATATTTTGAACTTTGAAAAGGAATACAAGGGCTGCCGCACGATCCGCCTGGAGCAGAACTACCGCTCCTCGCAGAATATCCTTGACGCGGCGAACGCCGTCATCAAGAACAACACCGGCCGCAAGGGCAAGACCCTCTGGACCGATGCGGGCGCGGGCGACCGCGTGCTCATCAAGACGGTTTTCAACGAGCAGGACGAGGCGAATTTTGTTGTCAGCAGCATTATGATGGACTACAACCGCGGCCGGAACTGGAAAGAAAATGCCGTGCTGTACCGCATGAACGCACAGTCGAACGCGCTCGAATACGCCTTCAAACGCAACGGCGTGCCGTATCAGGTCGTGGGCGGCACCAAGTTCTTCGAGCGTGCCGAGGTCAAGGACATGCTTGCGTATCTTGCCGTCATCAACAACCCGAGCGACGATCTGCGTCTGCGGCGCATTATCAACAATCCGCCGCGCGGCATCGGCGGCACGACGATCGAGCGTGTGCAGATGCTGGCAAACGAGCAGAATATCCCGATGATGGCTGTTTTGCAGCGCGCGGGGGAGTATGCCGTGCTCAAGAACGCGGCGGGCAAGCTCGAGCGCTTTGCCGCCCTCATCGGCACGCTGCGGGAGGCGGCGGAAACGACGGAGCTTGCGGAATTCTACGAGCTTGTCTGCGAGCAGACGAGCTACGTGAGCGCGCTTCGGGAAAAGGGCGACATGGAGAGCCGCGGAAGGCTTGAAAACGTGCAGGAACTCAAGTCGAACATTCTCTCGTTCCTTGAAAATGACCCGGAGGACGCGACACTTTCGGGCTTTCTCAATGAGATCGCACTCTACACCGATCTTGACAGCGCCACGAGCGACAACTGCGTGACGATGATGACGATGCACAGCGCGAAGGGCCTTGAGTTCCCCTGCGTGTATGTCGTCGGCATGGAGGAAGGGATCTTCCCCGGCGAGCGTGTGCGCTACAACGATGATGAAGTCGAGGAGGAGCGCAGGCTCTGCTATGTTGCAATGACGCGTGCCAGAGAGCGCCTCACGATGACCTGCACACGCCAGCGCATGCTCTTTGGCCGCACGAGCGCCAGCGAGCCTTCGCGCTTTTTGGAGGAAGTTCCCGCAGAGAACGCCGATTGGGTCGGCCGTCAGGCACAGGGGACGTCCGGCTTTGGCGACACGGGCTTTGACGAGGGGAGTTCCTATTCTACGCGCGGCTACGGCGGCTACGGTCAGGGCGCGGCACGCTACGACAGCGTGATGCAGCGCAGACCAAAATCGCAGGCGTCGCAAAAACTCGCGGCGCAGAAGCCCGCCGCCTCCGCGCCGCTGCTTCAGCTTTCCTCCGGCGACCAGATCCACCACAAGACGTTCGGTGACGGACTGGTCATCTCCGTCACCCCTATGGGCGGCGATGCGCTCATCGAGGTGGCGTTTGATACGGTTGGCACCAAAAAATTGATGCTGAAAACAGCGGGGGTACATATCACCAAGCTGTAAAAAAGAGACGGACCAAGAGTCCGTCTCTTTTCTCATGCCGTCCATACGAGCTTGTGGAACGATCCGTTCCACAGCCGGTCAGCTTCTTCCTCAATCCTACTGCGCTGCAAGGCTTGTAAAGGTATTAACCCTGTCAATTCGACAGTTTTTCCACGACGTTTCCAAATGCCGACGATCTTCCCGTCGAGCAGAATGGCAGGCCGCACGATGCCGGATAGCGTGAACACGCTGCGCAGTGCATCTTCGGGGAGAAACGAATTTGCCCGCTTTTCATAGCCCAGCATCAGCGGGTCGAAGCCCGCGAGAAAACGACAGCAGGATAGGTCACCGATAATGTTAATATCATCAAGTCTGTAAAATGCTTTACCTTCACAGACAAATTCGCGCGGGGAGAGAGATTCGATGAGCGGCAGCAGCTCACGCTGGGGTAGGCCGAAGAAGTATGCGGCGTCCTGTACTGTTACGGGACCGTAGTGCGTCAGATACCGCCGCATGAGCGCGCGCAGGGCGTCGGCTTTTGTCATCGGTGCAAATGGTGGGCAGGGGCGGAAGGCCTTTTTCTGCTGCGCTGTGTGGCTGAGCACGCCGCTTTCGCACAGCGCGCGGAGCAGCCCGCCCCAGGGATCGAACGCGCTTTGCTCTTCATCGGCGGTCATGCCGTGCTCGCGGCAGAGAAGGCGCAGCTCCTCGCGGCCGCCGCAGCCTTTTTGGGCGGCGTCTAAAATGATCGCGGCCAACTCGCGCTTGCGCGCGGCGGAGAGATGGTCGTCATTTTCCATTGTGTCGCACGGACGAAGAAAATGACTGCGCCCATTGTAGAGGAAGAGGGGCAGGTCGCTCTGTGCGATCAGATGCAGTGTGCCGCGCAGCGCCCATGTTTTGACGGTGGAGGTGCGCAGGATATCCTCATCCGGCGCTTTCCCGCAGCGGAGACGCAGCGCATGCAGGCAGTTGCCGTAAAACTGCGCCTGCAAGCCGCAGAGACCGCGCAGCACGGCGAGCTCGTCCGCTGCGGGGGTAAAAAGATACTGCCGGTTCATGCGGAGCAGAAGCATGTTGTCGATCTGCATGGGACGCCTCCGTTCGGTGCAAATTTTCCTGCCGGAATACTTGCGAAAAATGCGGTATTTTGATATGCTATGTCACATTGTAACATGTGTGATATTCAGGAGGCAACTATGAAAAATCCTAAAGTCCGCCAGATCATTCTGCCGCTGATCACGGCGATGATCTGGGGCAGCTCCTTTGTGACCCAGAGTCTCAGCGCGGGGCATCTCGGATGCTTCAGCTTCAACGCGCTGCGTTCCATTCCTGCGGCATTGGCACTGCTGTTGCTGCTGCTTGTCGTGCGGCGCATTCGCCCGCGCGAGAAGTATACCGCGGAGGAAAAGCGCGCGTTGCTGTGCGGCGGCCTGATCTGCGGGTTCTTCCTTACACTCGGCGTCAATTTGCAGCAGTTCGGCATTGAAACGACGACCGCAGGCAAGGCGGGCTTTATCACGACGCTCTATATCGTGCTCGTGCCGGTGTTCAGCATCATGCTGGGCAAAAAGGCGAAGAAGAGCACCTGGATCTATGTGCTCTTTGCCGTGGCGGGGCTTTATTTTCTCTGCTTTGACGGCGGCTCCGTCTCGTTCAGCAGCGGCGATTTCTATATTTTCCTCTGCGCCTTTGCCTTCACCGCGCAAATCCTCGCGGTGGATCATTATGTGCAGCGGGTGGACGGCATTGCGCTTTCCTGCGCGCAGTTCGTGGTGGTCATTGTGCTCTCGGCCGTCGGCGCGCTCGTCTTCGGCGAGCACACCACGCTTGCGGCTGTAAAGACCTGCCTTCCGTTTTTACTCTATGTCGGCGTGATGTCGAGCGGCGTGGGCTATACGCTGCAGATCCTTGCGCAGAAGGACGGCGACCCGACGGTCGTGTCGCTGATCCTGAGTCTGGAATCCTTCTTTGCGGTCGTGTCGGGAGCGATCTTCCTGCACGAGCGTATGAGCCTGCGCGAGTACTTCGGCTGCGCGCTGATGCTCACGGCGGTCATTCTCTCTCAGCTGCCGGAGAAAAGCGCCAAAGCGGTTGAAAGCGGCAAGGAAGAGTGATATAATAAACCGATTTAACAAAAATGTGAAGGAAACGGACAGACTATCATGCGGATCAATATTTTAGGCGTTGGCTTTGATAATGTGACGATGGAAGAAGCGCTTGCGCGCGGGGAAAAGCTCCTCTGCACGCCCGGCGCGCACTACGTTGTCACACCCAATCCCGAGATCGTGGAGACCTGCCGCGCGGACGCTGCGGCAAACGCCGCGGTGAACGGCGCGGATCTTGTTTTGCCAGACGGCATCGGCATTGTGTACGGGGCGAAGATCCTGCACGAACCGCTCAGAAGCCGTGTGCCGGGGATCGAATTCGGCACGGGCATGATCGAGCGCTGCGCAAAGCTCGGCAAGAGCGTTTTCTTACTCGGCGCGAAGCCGGGCGTTGCCGAACAGGCGGCGGAAAACCTCAAAAACCGTTTTCCCGGCCTTGTGGTTGCCGGTACGCACGACGGCTACTTTAAGGAAGACGCGCCCATCGCTGAGGAGATCAAAGCGAGCGGCGCAGATATGGCGCTTGTGTGCCTCGGCGCACCCAAGCAGGAGCTCTTTATGGCGAAGTACGGCGAAGCGACCGGCTGCTCTCTTCTGATGGGGCTTGGCGGCTCGATGGATATTTTTGCAGGCGTTGCGCAGCGTGCGCCGGAGTTCTACTGCAAGCATAACCTTGAGTGGTTCTACCGCCTTGTCAAAAATCCGTCCCGCATTGGCCGCATGATGAAGCTGCCGCTCTTTCTTGTCCATGTTTCGGGGGCGAAGCACAAATGAAGGGGAAGCTGATCGTATTTGAGGGAACGGACGGCTCGGGCAAGGCCACGCAGAGCAAGCTCCTCTTCGAGAGATTGCAGCGCGAAGGGATCGACTGCCGCAAGCTCAATTTCCCGCGCTATGGGGAAAAATCCGCCGCACTCGTTGAACTGTACCTCGGTGGTGCGTTCGGCACCCACCCGGACGATGTGAACGCCTATGCCGCGTCGACATTTTATTCGGTCGACCGTTATGCGTCCTATAAGCAGGACTGGGGAAAATATTACGAGGCGGGCGGCCTTCTCATTGCCGACCGCTACACGACCTCAAACGCCGTGCATCAGGCGGGCAAGCTGCCGGACGGCGAGCGGGAGAAGTACCTCAACTGGCTCTTTGGCTTCGAATATGACCTTTTGGGTCTGCCGGAGCCGGCGCTCGTCTTTTATCTCGACGTGCCGACCGAGCTGACCGAAAAGATGATGCGCGGGCGTGAGCAGGCGACCAACACAAAAGCCGACATCCACGAGCAGGACGCTGCCTATCTGCGCGCCTGCCGTGAAAACGCGAAAAAGGTCGTGGAGCGCTGCGGCTGGCAGCGCATCGATTGCTCAAAAAACGGCGAGATGCGTTCGATCGAGGATATTCACGAGGAGATTTACCGCCGCGTAACGGAACTTTTGAAGGCTTGACCGCGTCAAAGAGAAGTGAAAAGGGACGCTTACGCGCCCCATCTTCACAGGAGGAAGGTGCCTTAGCAGCAGCAGTCGTTGCCGCCGCCGCAGCCGCAGCTGTTGCCGCAGTTACAGCCGCTGCCGCAGGTGCTGCCGTTTCCACAGCCACCGCAGCAGAGGATCAGAATAACGATCAGGATCAGCCACAGGCAGTTATTATTGTTATTGCACATTTTGGTTCACCTCACTTGTCATGCTCTGCACTATCCTATGCGCGAGCGCGCAAAGGTGGGCCTGACCATACCAAAAATGTTGAGAGAATTTGAGATCGACCAAGCAAGGAGGATCTATGAGCTACGAGGATAACTACGACCAGACCGCCCGCTGGGACGCCGAAAGCGTCCGCGAAGCGGAAGTGCGCACGCAGCACCGCGCCACGCGCAGCAGCGCCGAGCGGCAGAAACTGAAAAGGAAGGGCAAGCGCCGCCGCTTTGCGCTGTGGCTTGCATTCGTACTGATCGTTTCGGCGATTTTGGCCGGTGTGGGCTGGCTGCTGGCAGACGACATGTGCTCGTTCAACAAAGACCCCGTTGAAACGACCATTGAGATCACGCGCGACGACAATCTGAGCACCATTGCCAACAAGCTCCACGAGGATGGGCTTGTCCGCTACAAGTGGTTCTTTAAGCTTTTCGGCAGGGTGCGTCACGCCGAGAGCCGCATCGGCATCGGCACCTACGCCGTCAACAGCGACATGGACTATGATGCGCTCATCAACCGCATGAGCAACAAGAATGCCTCGCTCACGGCCAACACGGTCAAGATCTCAATCCCCGAGGGTTATAATGTTCGCCAGATCATCGCGCTGATGGACAAGTACGGCGTCAACACGGCGGAAAAGCTTACCGATGCGGCGCTGAACGCGGATTTCAACTATTCGTTTATCGACAACAACAAAAAAGGCGATCTGACGCGCCTGGAGGGTTATCTCTTCCCGGATACCTATGAGTTCTTCGTAGACGAGGATCCGGCGCATGCGCTGTCGAGACTGCTCGACAACTTCAACACGAAGATGAGCGATGAGATCATGCAGAAGGTCGAGTCCTCCGGCTACTCGCTCAATCAGATCCTGACCATCGCTTCGCTCATTGAAAAGGAAACGGACGGAACCGACCGCGAGAACATCGCTTCCGTCATCTACAACCGTCTCAATAACGTAGGTGAGACGTACCACAAGCTCCAGATCGACGCCTCGCTCATCTACGGTCTTGGCGAGAACTACACCGGAACGCTGACGAGCAGCGACCTCAACTACAACACGCCTTACAACCTCTCGATGTACGAGGGTCTGCCGCCGACGCCCATTGCAAACCCCGGCCTTGCCTCCATTCAGGCGGCGCTCGACCCGGCGCAGACGAATTATTACTTCTACGCGCTCGGCAAGGACAAAGTACACCACTTCTTCAAGACCTACGCAGAGCATGCGAGCTTCGTCAGCTCCAGCCAGTACGCAGGATAACAAAAACGGACGCGGCAGCATGGCGCAAGCCATGCTGCCGCTTTGAAAGAGGAACAGTATGAGAAGAAAACCGGAGATCCTCGCCCCGGCGGGCGATATGGAAAAGTTGCAGATGGCCGTGCTCTACGGCGCGGACGCGGTGTACCTTGCGGGTACGAGCTTCGGCATGCGCTCGTTTGCGGGCAACTTTGCGCCAGAGGAGCTGCCCAAGGCTGTGAAGTTCGCGCATGACCATGGCGTGCGCGTGCATGTGACGGTGAACACCATGCCGCGCAACGATGAGGTCGCGCGTCTGCCCGAGCATCTTGAGCGGCTGAACGACGCGGGCGTCGATGCGCTCATTTTAGCCGACCTCGGCGCGTTCACGCTCACGGGGAAGTACGCGCCGAAGTGCGAGCGGCATATCTCCACGCAGCAGTCCATCGCCAACTACGAATGCGCCCGCGCGTGGTACGATTTAGGTGCGAAAAGAGTGGTGCTGGCAAGGGAAGTATCTTTACAGGAAATTCGCGAAATGCGGGCGAAGATCCCTGCGGAACTGGAGATCGAGACCTTCTGTCACGGTGCGATGTGCGTGAGCTATTCGGGCAGATGCCTGCTCTCGAATTACATGACGGGGCGCGACTCGAACCGCGGCGCCTGCGCCCAGCCCTGCCGCTACCAGTACGCGCTGATGGAGGAAAAGCGTCCCGGAGAATATTTCCCTGTCTTTGAGGACGAGAAGGGCACTTACATCATGAACTCGCGCGATATGTGCATGATCGACCATCTGGACGACATCATGGACGTGGGCATCGACTGCATCAAGATCGAGGGCCGCGCAAAGTCCGCCTACTACGCCGCCATCGTGACGGGCGCGTACCGCCACGTGCTCGACGATGTGGCAGCGGGCAGGGAGGCAGACCCCGTCTGGCGCGACGAGGTGGAGCACGTGAGCCACCGCCATTATTCCACGGGCTTTTACTACGGCCAGCCGGGGCAGTATTACGCCAACTCCCGCTACATCCGCGACTGGCAGGTCTGCGCGGTCGTGACGGACTGCGACGAGCAGGGCAACGCGACGCTGTCGCTGCGCAACAAGTTTGCCACGGGCGACGAGATTGAGCTTGTCGGCCCCGACTGCCGCCCCTTCACGATGACCGCTCCCGTGATGCACGATCTCGAGGGCTTCGAGCTTACCGAGCCGCGCACGCCGCAGACGGTCTTCAAAATGAAGCTGCCGCGCTATGTGCCGCCGATGAGCTTCGTGCGCCATGCGGTCTCGCTGGGCGCGAAGGACTGAGAACAAAATAAAAGGGCCGCTCTCTTTTGGAAGAGAGCGGCCCTTTTTTTGCGCTTTTCCTTATTTCTGTTCCGCTTTCAAAAGCTTTCGCTGGGCGAGGATGCCCGGCAGGATCGCGCACAGCGAGCCTGCGAGGAAACAGACGATACCGACGATCATGTTGAGCGGAATTTCCTCCTTGAGGAAAATGAGCGCGAAGATCGGCGCGATGATCGGCTTTAGGAAGAAGATGAGCGACGCCTCCTGCGCGGAGGTCTTCTCCATCGCCATCATGTGGCAGACGAAGCCCGCCGCCGAGTTGATGCAGCAGATGTAGAGAAGCGCGGGCAGGGCGGAGAGAGGAATGTTTTCAAAGAGCGGCACGTCGATGAAGATCTTCAGCCCCAGCGCGCCGTAGAGCGATGCGCCCGCCGCTGTGCGGCCGAAGAGCAGCAGAGCGACAAGCTCCGTTGCGCCGAAGAGAAAGCTCAGGCAGGTGACGGCGATGCCGCCGAAGCGCGGCGTGCGCTTTTTGCCGAACACGCTGTAAAAAGAGAACATGGCGGCCGACAGAATGGCGAGCAGCGCGCCCGTGGGGTCAAGCGAAGCGTGGATGGGGTCGATGATGATGAGAGCGGCGGTGAGCTCAAGGATAAGCGCGATGACATGGTTTTTGTGGATCTCCTCGTGCAGCAGGAAATGCGCGAGCATTGTGACGAAGATCGGATTGCAGGAGAAGATGACCGCGACGATGGACGCGCGCGTATAGGTGACGGACATCTGATAGAGCGACATGGCGATGACGACGCACAGAAAGCCCGCGCACGCAAAGAAGCCAAGATCCTTGCGCGTGAGTACGGCGTTTTTCTTCCTGATTGAGCGCATGGCGAAGGGAATGAGCAGTACGCCACCGACGAGAAAGCGCAGGCAGGTGATCTGCATGGGGGCAAACACGCCATGCACCGTTTTGAGCATAACCTCCATCGTGCTGAAGATCACGGCGCAGAGGACGATAAAAATATAGCCGGAACGGGAACGGTTCATAATGATTCTCCCTTCATTCATCAAACGAAAGCAGTATATGCCATTTTCCGCACAAAGGCAAGGGCGGGTTTCGGCGAAGACTCAGGCAGCGCTGTCTTTTTGACCGCCGCCGTGATATACTGAAAACGCTTTTGTGCCCTTTTTGCGCGGAAAAGGGCGGCATTTTACACTTGCAACCGGAACGCAACCGATAATATCGCGATAGTTGGTGGCGAAAAATGCGGGAAATCGCTACCATAGAGCCGTTGGGAGGTGATGATATGGAACTTGTGGGCGTGGCTGTTTTTGCTGTTGTTCTTTTGCTTGGCCTTTCGGTGATCGTCACATTTGTGGTCTTGGGGATCGTCCTCATAAAAGCGCTGATCCGATACATCAGGTCAAAAGATGTCAGAAAAGAAAAAGCTGAGATCAAACGATCGCTGGGCGAGGTTTTGAAACAGCATCGTGAAGAGTGCAAAATGACGCAGGAATTTGTAGCAGAGTCGGTCGGTGTAAGCAGGCAGGCGGTTTCCAAATGGGAGAACGGAACGTCTGACCCGAGCACTTCGAACTTGATTGCCCTTGCAAAGCTGTTTGACCTTTCGGCCGAAGAATTGCTGCACGAAGTACGGTAATTGAGAAACAAGAACGTTGCAAATGTTATGAGGTATTATCGGTGATGAAGAAAAAAGAAAAATGCAAGATCAGATATATTCTATTGGGAGCGATGTTTGCCGCGCTGTTGTTGTTAATTGTCTTCATGCGTTTCGGCGGTTTTTCCACAGGGGAAGCCGCCAATGTGGATGAGCTTCAAGAATATGCGCTCCCGGTGGAAACCCTTTCTATCCCGGAAGAGAAAAAGATCATCGCACTGGGCGAGGCAACGCACGGAAACGTTGAATTCCAGCGATTGAAGCTGGAGGTCTTCAAAAAACTGCTCGAAGAGCGCGGCGTCAGGGCGTTTGCGCTTGAGGGCGACTGCGGCGGATGCGAAGCGGTCGATCGGTATATCCACGGCGGGGAGGGAACTGCGCAGGAGGCTGCGGCTGCGATCGGCTTTGCCATTTATCGAACGGAGGAGATGGCAGAACTCGTTTCCTATCTGCGTGAATACAACGAAAACGCTTCGGCGGGGGAGGATGTTCGCTTTTACGGCTTTGATATGCAGCGAATTTCCCGCACGTTTCAATTTTTGATGGAAGGCTGCGCGGAATCGAACATCGACACGACCGAGTTGGAGAAGCTCACGGAGGGAGAGAATTTGAACCCCGCATACGATCTCTCCGCGCAGGCAGGGATTCTCTCACGGGTAAAGAATGAACTGGAAAGCAGCGGCGCATCCGACAAGACGCTCCATTATGCGGATATGCTGCTGCAATATTGCGAATTGCAAAGCGTGCCGACCGCTGACGGCGGTGCGCTGCGAGATGGATTCATGGCGGAAAATGTGAAGTGGATCTTTCAGCAGGAGCAGCAGCGCGGCCATGAACGCATCTTTGTAACGGGTCACAACAGCCATGTTGCAAAATGGGGCAGCTACGACTCCATGGGGAAAATATTGTCCGAGGACGCAGAGAATGGTTACTATGCGATCGGCACGGATTTTTATAAAACGCGCTGCAATCTGCCGGCGAGGTCATCCGGCAAACGCACCGAGCAGGTGTTTTATTCCCATGACCCCTTGGCTAAGGCGGCAAAACTCGCCGGATATGATCGCTGCTGGCTTGATTTTGCAAAAATCCCGGAACACTCGGAACTTGGCAGCGAGATTGCTGAATACACCACTCTCGGGAATCTGGGAGAAAGCTATTCGCTCCTGATGCGGCTGCTCCCACCAAGCTATCGGATGTTTCAGCCGCCCGCAGTGCTTTATGACAGCATGATCTTTGTATCGGACGCCACCCCTACGAAAATTATCTCGGAGGCGTAACTGATGAAAAAGATACCGTTGTTGTGATGATCTGTTGCTTGACAAAAATGAGATTTGGGATATAATATCACGCGTGAAACGCGATGAAAAAGTCAGCTTTGCAAACGGGCCTGAAGCGAGAGGGAAACGGTGAAAGCCCTCGGCCACCGGTGCGAAGCAGCCGCTTTGGAGCAGTCCGCGAGGAGCGGAACGTCTCGTCCCCGTTACCGGACGGCTAAGATGCCTTTCCCACGGGGGAAGGATAATTAGGGTGGTACCGTGAAGCATAAAAGCCTTCGCCCCTATGGATAGGGACGGAGGCTTTGTTTTTTTAGAAAGGAACAGGATCATGCGTAAAAGAGGATACCTGATCGCGTCGCTCGCGATGCTCCTTCTTCTCGTACTGAGCGGCTGCAAGGGCAATAAGCTGCCCGACGGCATGGACGAGGACGAGGTCTCGCGCGCGGGGCTTTCCGTGATGTCGCAGCTGACGAAGGGCGAATATGAAGAGGTCTACGACGCGCTGCGCGAAGATGTGCGCGCGCAGACGAGCGCCGACGACATTGAATCGATGATGGAGCACGCGACCGAAGGGCGCGGCCACTTCAAAAAGGTGAAGGACTCGATGGTGACGGGCGTGACGAACACGGAGGAAGTGCACGGCATTGCCGTTATCCGCGCAAAGTACGACAAAAAATCCGTGATCTTCCGCATCGCCTTCGACCCGGAGATGAACCTCATCGGACTGGATGTACGGGGGAAATAAAACGGCACATCGCCAAGCAAAAAACGAACAACAGTAAATTTTACAATAAAAGGAGAAACCAACCATGTCCCAGCCCAAGTATTACGGTCTCAACGAGCTGCGGGAAATGTTCCTGCACTTCTTTGAGACGAAAGGCCACCTGCGCCTGCCCAGCTTTTCCCTGATCCCGCAGAACGACGCGTCGCTGCTGCTCATCAACTCCGGTATGGCGCCGATGAAGCCGTTCTTCACCGGCGAGCAGGAGCCCCCGCGCCACCGCGTGACCACCTGCCAGAAGTGCATCCGCACCGGCGACATCGAGAACATCGGCCACACCGCGCGCCACGGCACGTACTTTGAAATGCTCGGCAACTTCTCGTTCGGCGACTATTTCAAGACCGAGGCGATCCACTGGGCGTGGGAATTCCTGACGAGCCCCGAGTGGGTCGGCCTCGACCCCAACCGTCTGTATCCATCCGTCTTCGCCGGCAACGAAACAACGCCCGCCGATGACGAGGCGTTCCGCATCTGGCACGAGGAGATCGGCATTCCCGAGGATCACATCTTCAAGTTCGGCAAGGAAGACAACTTCTGGGAGCACGGCTCCGGCCCGTGCGGTCCCTGCTCTGAAATTTACTATGACCGCGGCGAGAAGTACGGCTGCGGCAAGCCCGGCTGCACCGTCGGCTGCGACTGCGACCGCTATATGGAGGTCTGGAACGTTGTCTTCTCCCAGTTCGACAGCGACGGTCACGACCACTACGAAGAGCTCAAGCAGAAGAACATCGACACCGGCATGGGTCTTGAGCGCTTGGCCGTTGTGTGCCAGGACGTTGACTCCCTCTTCGACGTTGATACCGTGATGAACATCACCAACAAGGTCACCGAGATCACCGGCGCGAGCTACGGCCAGAGCCACGAGAAAGACGTGTCCCTGCGCGTCATCACCGACCATATCCGCTCCGCCTCCTTCATGATCTGCGACGGCGTGCTGCCCAGCAACGAGGGCCGCGGCTACGTGCTGCGCCGCCTGCTGAGAAGAGCGGCCCGCCACGGCAAGCTCCTCGGCGTCAACCGTCCGTTCCTCTATGAGGTCGTGGACACGGTCGTGCACGAGAACGAGGGCCACTATCCCGAGCTGCGCGAGCGTCAGGCCTATATTACCAAGGTCATCCGCACGGAGGAAGAGAACTTTGCCAAGACCATCGACGGCGGCATGAAGATCTTCACCGAGCTTCTCTCCGCCCACAAGGAAAAGGGCGAGACCGTATTCTCCGGCGCGGACGCGTTCAAGCTCTACGACACCTACGGTTTCCCCATCGACCTGACGATCGAAATGGTCGAGGACGAGGGCATGACGCTCGACCGCAAGGGCTTCGACCAGGAGATGCAGGAGCAGAAGACCCGCGCGCGAGAGGCGCGCAAGGCGCTCGGCGACCTCGGCTGGGCGGGCGTTGAGTTCGGCAAGGACGTGCCGTCCACCGAATTTGTCGGCTATGACCACGACTCCATCGACGATGCGAAGGTCGTCGCGCTGGTGGTCGAGGGCGAGCAGGCTGAGGCTATGATGAGCGGCGTGGAGGGCATTGTCGTACTCGACAAGTCCCCGTTCTATGCCGAAATGGGCGGCCAGATCGGCGACACGGGCGTGATCCGCTGCGGCGAGAGCGTCTTTGAGGTCACCGACGTCCAGAAGAACAAGGGCGGCAAGTTCATGCACAGCGGCAAGGTCGTCTCCGGCAGCTTCCAGCTTGGCGAGACCGTGGAGGCGAGCATCGACGCAGAGCGCCGCATGGCGATCCGCCGCGGCCACACGGCCACGCACCTTCTCGACGCCGCACTCAAGGCGGTGCTCGGCGACCATGTGCATCAGGCAGGTTCTCTCGTTGAGCCCGACCGTCTGCGTTTTGACTTCACGCACTTTGAGTCCATCACGCCCGAGCAGCTGCTCGCGGTCGATACCTTCGTCAACGATGCGATCCTGCGCGGCATCCCCGTTGTGACCGAGGTGCTGCCCATCGAGGAAGCGAAGAAGAAGGGCGCTGTCGCGATGTTTGGCGAAAAGTACGGCGACGTCGTCCGCGTGGTCGAGATGGGCGATGTGTCCATGGAGTTCTGCGGCGGTACGCACCTTGACAACACCGCCAAGGTCGGCCTCTTCCGCATCAAGAGCGAGGGCAGCGTTGCCTCCGGCGTGCGCCGCATCGAGGCCATCACCGGCCGCCAGACGCTCGAAGAGCTCAGAAACGGTCAGGAGAAGCTCATGCGCGCGGCGCAGCTCTTAAAGACCACGTCGAACGAGCTGGAGAGCCGCATCGGCGGTATGCTCAGCGAGATGAAGGAGATCAGAAGCCAGCTTGAAAAGTTCAAGGAGCAGGCTTCCCTCGGCGAGGCACGTTCCTTCCTCACGTCCGCCAAGGAGGTCAAGGGTCTCAAGCTCGTCACCGCCCAGCGCGACGGCATGGATGCGAATGCCCTGCGCAAGCTCGGCGACTTCCTGCGCGACAAGGAGCCGAAGATCGTCGGCGTGCTCGCCTCCGTCAACGAAGGCAAGGTCACGCTGCTGGCGGTCTGCGGCAAGGATGCGGTCGCAAGCGGCGTCAAGGCCGGCGACATCATCAAGGCCATCGCGCCCATCTGCGGCGGCAAGGGCGGCGGAAAGCCCGACAGCGCCATGGGCGGCGGCACCGAAGTCAGCAAGGTCGACGATGCGCTCGCGGCGGTGGACGATCTTATCCTCAGCAAGCTCGGCTGATGGCAGCGTTACCGAAGGATCCGGCGATGCTGCTGAGCGCCGTGAATATGAAGCTGCGCGATTTTTACGATTCTGTCGATTCGCTGTGCGATGATCTGGACGTTGCGCGCGAGAGCATCGAAACATCGCTTGCAGGCATCGGTTACACCTACGATGCCGAGAAAAATCAATTTGTGTAAGATAAAATTACTTTACAGAAAGGAGCGATAAACCATGTCGGATTGTCTGTTCTGCAAGATCGCGGCGGGCGAGATCCCGTCGAGCAAAGTCTATGAGGACGAGCTCTGCTATGCCTTCTACGACATCGCGCCGCAGGCGCCCGTGCACTTCCTCGTGATCCCGAAGGTGCACATTGCGTCTGTCGCGGGCGTGAGCGCTGAAAACAGCGCTGTCGTCGCGCACATCTTCGAGGTCATCGCCAAACTCACCAAGGAGATGGGCATCGAGAGCTACCGCGTCGTGTCCAACATCGGCGAGCAGGCGGGGCAGAGCGTGCCGCACCTGCACTTCCATGTGCTCTCCGGCCGCGACATGACCTGGCCTCCGGGCTAAGGATTTTCCCTGTAGGGGACGTGCATAAAAGGCAGCGCCACGGCGCTGCACGCATCAAAGGGGGTATTCTCTTCTCGAAGAGAATACCCCCTTTGTATCCCCCAGAGAAGGACGAGGGGCGTTCCCCCTCGACCCCCGACATTGCGAGTTTGAGGCTTGAAGGGCTGCCCGGCCTGCGGAATGGAAGTGCGGTGTACATGGCTTCGCCATGAGTCTTCTGCAAGTCGCTACCGCTCGCAACCGCGCCCTACTCCGTGGGGCGCGAGTGACGGTAGCTCGGCGGTAGACTGTCTGCGCACCGGCGGCATTTTCATGCTTGCCAAAAGCAAGCATCATTGTTATACTACAAAAGGCTCCGTTTGGACACAATTACCGGAAATAATGTTGCCGTTTGGTAGCATTGTACTGGGTGATTGTTTATGGATACCAAACGACTGCGTGATCTGCGCGAGGACAATGACCAGACGCAGCAGCAGATCGCGGATATGCTCAATATGCACCGCAGCGTGTACCGCCGCTACGAGAGCGGCGAGCGGGAGATCCCTGTGTGGGCGGTCATCAAGCTTGCCGACTACTACCGCGTCAGCACCGACTACCTGCTTGGGCTGACGGACGACCCTGCGCGCCGATGAGGGTACTGGCGATCTTCTGCGCGGCGTTCGCATTCGGCACTGCGCTCGCGCAGTATCTGCTGAGTGCGCAATGGGCGCTCATCTTGTGCGCCATTTTTGCGTCGGCGGCGCTCATCATGGGGCTTTGCGGCTGCGCGGTAAAACGCGGGGATTGGGCGAAGCGCGCCTTTTTGTGTGCGCTTGGTCTTGCCCTTGCGCTCGGGTACAACACGCTCTACACGCATTTTGTCAAATCTCCGAACGACGCGCTGCTCGGCACGCAGGACACGGTAGAAGTGGAGCTTCTGGGCTACGCGGAGGAGACGAGCCACGGCGCGAAGGTTCCGGTGAAGATCTTGAACCGCGGCCTGCCGGGGCGGGCCATCTACTACGGTGACGCGGATCTTATGGACCTCGAGCCCGGCGCGCACGTGACGGCGGAGGCGCTCTTCAACAGCGCGACCGACCCGACGGGGAAGGGGCTGCACCTGCGCAACTTCACGGCCAAGGGCGTCTATATCCTGCTCTATCAGCGCGGCGAGCCTTCGTATGACGAGGCGAACGCGGGCGCGATGCGGTATCTGCCGCAGCGCATCGCAAGAAAACTCGGCGAGACCATCGAGCAAAGCTATGGCGAGCGAGAGGGCGCGTTTTTGCGGGCGCTGCTGCTGGGCGATAAGAAATATCTCGACGAAGAGGACGCGAGCAACTTAGCCGAGGTGGGCCTTTCCCACGTGATGGCCGTCTCGGGTCTGCACTGCTGCTTTCTGGCGTCGCTGATCGGTTCGCTGATGGGCGATAAGCGGAAAAAGCTCCGCTGCGCCGTGACGATCCCGCTCATTTTCCTCTATGCGTTCGTCACAGGCCTGACGCCGAGCATCCTGCGCGCGTGCATCATGATCTCGATGGGCATGATCGCGCCGCTTCTGGGGCGCGATAACGACCCGCCGACGTCCATCTCGTTTGCGCTGCTGCTCATCCTGCTCAAAAATCCGTTCGCCATCGCAAGCATCAGCTTACAATTATCGTTTTCCGCGGTGTCGGGCATTATCTGGCTGACGCCGAAGCTCACGAAGCGTGCCCACGGCAAGCACAAGCTTGTGCGCGCGGCGCTGCTGTCGTTTTCGACGACGCTCGGCGCGATGGTGTTTTCAACGCCCCTTGCCGGCTACTATTTCGGAACGCTCTCCGTCGTGTCGCTTTTGAGCAACCTTTTGTGCCTGTGGCTCGTGAGCATCGTGTTCGCGCTGGGACTGGTCTCGGTGATCGTCGCGGCGGCTGTGCCGCAGCTCGGTGCGCTCTGTGCGCTCCTGCCGGCGCTCGGCATCCGCGCGGTGCTCTCGATCGCGGGACTTTTGGAGGCGCTGCCGTTCCATGCAGTGTACTTCAACACCGCCTTTTCTGTTGCATGGCTCGTCTACGTGTATGCCATTTTCATCGCCTGCGCGCTGGCAAAGCGCGGGAAGTACCGTTATTTTGCGGCGGTGGGGCTTTCCGTCCTGTCGCTCTTCGCCGCAGCAAAGGTCAACGCGCTGCACTATGAGCGCGGCGGGCTCAATGTCGTAGCGCTCGACGTGGGGCAGGGGGAGAGCGTGCTGCTCATTTCCGAGGGCCACGCGGCGCTCGTGGACTGCGGCAGCAAGAATTCCTATATCGACGCCGGCGCCATCGCGGCGGACTATCTGCGCTCCGCGGGTGCGACGCTCGACAGCGTGGTGCTGACGCACTATCACGAGGATCACGCCAACGGCCTTGCCGCGCTCTTTGCGCGCATGAGTGCATCGACCATCTACTTAGCTGACATTGACGCGGGCGAGGGCGACCGCGATGAGGTCGAAGCGCTCGCCGAGCGCTACGGCGTGGAGATCCATTATGTCACCGAGGTGACGGAGATTATGAACGGCGCGTCGACGATGAACATCTATCCGCCAGTGGGCGAGGAGGGCGCGAATGAGCTGGGGCTTGCAGTGCTGTGTTCGCTCGGTGACTTTGACACGCTCATCACCGGCGACATGGACGGGAAAACGGAAACGAAGCTTGTGGAAGCCTACGATTTCCCAGACATCGAGGTACTGCTCGTCGGGCATCACGGCTCAAAGTACTCCACCGGCACAACGCTGCTCGAATCCGTGACGCCGGAGGTCGGCGTCATCAGCGTGGGCGACAACAGCTACGGCCACCCGACTGAGGAGGCGCTGCTGCGCCTGACGGACGCGGGCATGAGCGTGTACCGCACGGATATGCAGGGCAATATTTTGATCACAGTGAACTGAGAGGACTTCATGGCAGAGAGAAAAACGCCCAACAAGGGCTATCAGAAATTAAAAAGCGACCTGAGCACGGGAGAAATCGGTCAGGTTTATATCTTTCATGGCGAGGAGAGCTACCTGCGCGAATACTACCTTGGCGAGATCAAAAAGAAGCTCGTTCCGGCGGGCTTTGAGGAGTTCAACTACCATCGCCTGAACGGCAAAACGCTCACGATGCAGGAGCTTTCCGAGGCGGTCGAGGCGATGCCGATGATGGCCGAGCGCACGCTCATCGTGGTAACGGACTGTGACCTTTTTAAGCTCCCCGAGGAGCAGCGCACGGCACTCATCGCGCTGCTCAATGACTTTCCGCCGTACTGCTGCCTCGTGTTTGTGTATGATCTCATTGAGTATAAGCCGAGCAAGACCTATAAAAAGCTCTATGAGGCGCTCGACAAAAACGCGCAGAGCGTCAAGTTCGAGGCACAGGAGCGCAGCGACCTCATCAATTGGATCGGGCGGCGCTTCCGCGCGCTCGGTAAGGGGATCGACGCACAGACGGCGGAACACCTGATCTTCACCTGCGGCGCACTGATGACCGGCCTTGTGCCCGAGATCGAGAAGATCGGCGCCTACGCCAAGGGGAAGAACATTACGATCGACGACATCAACGCTGTGGCAGACCCCGTGCTCGACGCGGTGGTGTTTGACATGACGAACGCCATCACGAAGCGCGACTACGGCCGCGCGTCGGAGCTTTTGGGGCAGCTCCTGAAAAAGCAGGAGGAGCCGTTCGTCATTCTGGCCGTGATCAGCAAGGAGCTGCGGCGCATCTACACCGCGCGCATCGCGCTCGACAACGGCAGAGATAAGCTCTGGCTCATGGAGCTTTGGGGCATGCGGTCGGATTATCCCGCGCGGCTTTTGCTTGAGGCGGCGCGCAAGACGACGGACGAGTGGTGCAGCCAGAGCCTTCTCATGTGTCAGCGGCTCGACCAGCGCATGAAGAGCGAAAAAGGCATCGACAGCGAGGGAGAGCTCAAGCTGCTGCTGATGCGCCTTGCGCAGGGGAAGTGAAGATATGGTAAAACCGAAGGTAATGGAAGTCATCGTCGTCGAGGGTCGATACGATAAAAATACGCTCTCGCAGGTCGTGGACGCGGTCATCGTGGAGCTTGGCGGCTTTGCCGTTTTTAACGATAAGGAAAAGCAGGCTTTTTTGCGAAAGCTCGCCAAGGAACGGGGCATTATCCTCTTCACCGACCCCGACGGCGCGGGATTCGTGATCCGCAACCGCGTCAAGGGCAATATCCCCGAGGGTCGTGTGCTGCAAGCCTATGTGCCGGACATCTACGGCAAGGAAAAGCGCAAGCGCAAGGGCGGCAAAGAGGGCAAGCTCGGCGTTGAGGGCATGAAGCCGGAAATTTTGCTTGACGCCCTGCGCCGCGCGGGCGCGACCATTGATGAAGAAAGCACTGTAAAGGGAAAATCCATCACAAAGGCAGATCTTTACGACCTCGGCCTGATCGGCCCGGACAGTGTGGAAAAGCGCAAAACGCTGTGCAAAAGGCTGGAGCTGCCGGAGCATTTGAGCGCCAATGCGCTCGTGGAGGTGCTCAATCTGCTGATGGACAGGGAAGAGCTGGAAGCGCTCTTTTCTTAAAGCCGCTCTGCGTGCCGCGAGCGGGGGAATACAAGCATATTATGCTTGCAATCGGTGCAAAGTCGCAGTATAATTCTAACATTATTTTGTTTGCCGCACGGCAGACGCGAAGAAAGGAATGAATCAAATGGCTGAGGAAGTCAGAACTGCCGCCGCTGAGAGCGAAAATGGCAGCAAAAATTTTATTGACGCCTTCATCGAAGAAGACATCGCGGAGGGTGGACGCTTCCAGGGTCAACAGGTTCACACCCGTTTTCCGCCGGAGCCGAACGGCTATCTGCACATCGGCCACTGCAAGGCGCTGACCATCGACTTCGGCACGGCCGAGCGCTTTGGCGGCCTCTGCAACCTGCGCATGGACGATACGAACCCCACGAAGGAGGACGTCGAATTCGTCGACGCCATCAAGGAGGATATCCACTGGCTCGGTTTCGACTGGGGCGACCGTTTCTTCTACGGCAGCGACTATTTTGAAAAAGACTACGAGTTTGCCGTTGAGCTCATCAAGAAGGGCCTTGCCTACGTCTGCGACCTGACGCCCGAACAGGCGCGAGAGTACCGCGGCGACATCGGCAAGCCCGCCATCTCCCCGTACCGCGAGCGCAGCGTGGAGGAGAACCTCAATCTCTTTGAGCGCATGAAAAACGGCGAGTTCCCCGAGGGGAGCCGTACCCTGCGCGCCAAGATCGACCTTGCCTCCGGCAACTTCAACATGCGCGATCCGGTCATCTACCGCATCCGTTACATGCACCATCACCGCCAGGGAGACAAGTGGTGCATCTACCCAATGTACGACTTTGCTCACCCCATTCAGGACGCGCTCGAGGGCATCACGCACTCGCTGTGCTCGCTGGAGTTTGAGGCGCACCGCCCGCTCTACGACTGGGTCGTGAACAATGTTTCCGTGCCGTGCAAGCCGCGCCAGATTGAGTTTGCCCGCCTTGGCATCGACCACACGGTCATGTCGAAGCGCAAGCTCCGCAAGCTCGTGGAGGAGGGCATCGTCTCCGGCTGGGACGATCCGCGCATGCCGACGCTGTGCGGCCTGCGCCGCCGCGGCTTTACGCCCAAGGCGATCCGCAACTTCTGCGACCGCATCGGCGTTGCCAAGAGCGCGAGCGTGGTCGAGTACAGCTTCCTTGAGCACTGCCTGCGCGAAGACCTTAACGAGAAGGCCGAGCGCACGATGGGCGTGCTGCACCCTGTGAAGCTCGTCATCACGAACTATCCCGAGGGCAAGAGCGAGACGTTCACGGTCGAAAATAACCCGACCGATCCTGCGTCCGGCACGCATGAGATCACGTTCTCCCGCGAGTGCTGGATTGAGGCCGACGATTTCATGGAAGTTCCTGTGCCCAAGTACAAGCGCCTGACGCCGAACGGCCCTGAGTGCCGTCTCAAGGGCGCATACCTCATCACCTGCACGGGCTGCAAGAAGGACGAAAACGGCAACGTCGTCGAGGTTTATGCCGAGTACGACCCGAACTCCCCGGGCGGCGATCCCGCCGACGGCCGCAAGGTCAAGGGCGCGACGATCCACTGGGTCGACGCCGCGACCGCGCTGGACGCCGAGGTGCGTGTTTACAGCGAGCTGTTCAGCGACCCCGCACCCGACGGCGCGGACAAGGACTTCCTTGCCTGCATGAATCCCGATTCTCTTGAGATGCTGAGTGGCTGCAAGGTCGAGCCGCGCATGCGCGACATCGCCGCAGCCTACGACAAGACCGAAAAGAAGGGCAAGACCGCGCCGAGTTTCCAGTTCATGCGCCTTGGCTACTTCTGCCTTGACAACAAGGACTGCACGGCGGAGCATCTGGTGTTCAACCGGTCGGTTACTCTGAAAGATAGCTTTAAAAAATAATCCTGCACCGGTGCAGGGAACGGAAATTTCCGCGCTGCGCAGAAACGGGCAAATAAAAGGGGGATACTCTCTTTTCGAAGAGAGTATCCCCCTTTAAATCCCCCGAGAGAAAGACGAGGGGCCTTCCCCCTCGACCCCGCACATTGGCAGTTTTTGGCTCGAAGAGCTGCGTCGCCTGCGGAATGTAAGTGCGGTGTACATGGCTTCGCCATGGATCTTCTGCGTTTCGTTATCGGCAGCAACCGCACGCACTCCGTGGCGCGCGTGTGACGGGAATGGAACGGGTTTAGTTTTCTGCGGTGATATAGATTTCCTCAGCTTGCTGCTGGGCGGCGATGAGAAGGTCTTTTGCGCTGCCAAAATTCTGCTGTTCGATCTGCTCCAGTGCGTCAGTGATCGCATTGAATAGTAAATGATACATCTTTTCGTAATCAGGCATTTTTATCCCTCCTTGCGACTATGATAACCTGAAACAGGTTAAAATGCAAGTTAAGATCGTGCTTGCTTTATAGTTTTCCTGGGGTGAAGAAGATGTATCCAAGATTGAGAGACCTGCGGGAAGATAACGATATGACGCAAGCTGCGCTTGCAAAGATGCTTGGTATGTCGCAGACGGGCTACTCTAAGTATGAAACTGGCGAAAACGATGTACCGACGCAAATTCTGATCAGACTGGCCGATTTCTACGGTACTTCCGTGGATTATCTTCTCGGCCGCACTGACAAACGATAAAACGACCGCATCAGCGGTCGTTTTTCTTCTTATGTAGTGTCTGTGTGCAGTCTGCCGCCAGACTACCGTCATACGCGCGCCACGGAGTAGGGCGCGGTTGCGACTGGTAACGAATCGCAGGGATTCATGGCGAAGCCATGTACACCGTATTTACACTGCGCAGCGCGTGCAGTCCTTCAAGCCTAAAGCTTGCAATGTAAATTTTCTCTGGGTGGGTGTAAGGGAGGGGTATCTCTTTTTGAAAAAGAGATACCCCTCCCTTTATCTGTGTCCCCTGCATCAATGCAGGAGAATTACCAACTTCTGCGCAGCAGAAAATTTAGATGTTTTCCAGAATCTCGCGCGCAACATAAACGCCGCTTGCCGATGCGTGCGAGAGCGAGTGCGTGATGCCGCTGCCATCGCCGATGACGTAGAGACCCTTGTACGGCGTTTCGAGGTGTTCGTCGAGCGCGACCTCCATGTTGTAGAACTTGACCTCCACGCCGTAGAGCAGCGTATCGTCGTTCGCCGTGCCCGGCGCGATCTTGTCGAGCGCGTAGATCATTTCGATGATGCCGTCCAGAATGCGCTTGGGCAGCACGAGGCTCAGATCGCCCGGCGTTGCTGCGAGCGTCGGCGTGACGAGGCCTTCCTCAATGCGCTTGACCGTGCTGCGGCGGCCGCGGACAAGGTCGCCAAAGCGCTGGACGATGACACCGCCGCCGAGCATGTTGGAAAGGCGGGCGATGGACTCGCCGTAGCCGTTGGAATCCTTGAACGGCTCGGAGAAGTGCTTGGCGACGAGCAGGGCAAAATTCGTGTTGTCGGTCTGGAGGGCCTTGTCTTCATAGCTGTGGCCGTTGACCGTGACGATGCCGTTCGTGTTCTCATTGACGACAATGCCGTTGGGGTTCATGCAGAAGGTGCGCACATTGTCCTCAAATTTTTCCGTGTGATAGACGATCTTGCTCTCGTAGAGCTCGTCGGTGAGGTGGGAGAAGACGACGGCGGGCAGCTCAACGCGCACGCCGATGTCGACGCGGTTCGACTTGGTGGGGATCTTGAGATCCTTGCATACGCCTTCCATCCATTTGCTGCCCACGCGCCCAACGGAAACGATGCACTTGTCGCAGGTATAGTCCGTTTCGCCGACGGTGACGCGATAGCCGTTCTCCTCGCGGGCGATGGTGGTGACGGGGGAGTCGAAGTAGAAGTCAACCTTGTCCTTGAGCGCAGCGTAGAGATTTGAAAGCACGACGAGGTTCACGTCCGTGCCGAGGTGGCGCACGGAGGCGTCGAGCAGGTTGAGCTTATTCTGAATGCAGAGCTTTTTGAAGCGGGTGCCGGCGGTAGAATAGAGCTTTGTGCCCGCGCCGCCGTAGGCCATGTTGATCTCGTCAACGTAGTGCATGAGATCGAGCGCCTGCTTTTTGCCGATGTACTCGTGCAGCGTGCCGCCAAAGTCGTTGGTGATGTTATATTTGCCGTCGGAGAACGCGCCCGCGCCGCCGAAACCACTCATGATCGAGCAGCTCTTGCAGCGAATGCAGGACTTGACCTTGTCGCCGTCGATGGGGCAGCGGCGCTTTTCAAGGCTGTGGCCGGCTTCGAACACGGCGACGCGCAGATCGCTGCGATCTTTTGTCAGCTCGTAGGCGGAGAAGATACCGCCCGGGCCGCCACCGATGATGATGACGTTGTAATGCATGGAATGGGCCTCCATTTGATCCAAATTTGCCGGAGGAAGCACCTGCCGGCACAAAAACACTCAGTATATTGTAATGAAATAATGGGTAAAGTCAAGGAAAAATGCGGAAAAAGGGGAGAAAAAGTTTCCGCCCCTTTTTGTTGATGTTACATATTCTTCTTGATGCTTTTGATGGCGTTTTTCTCAAGGCGCGAGACCTGCGCCTGCGAGATACCAATCTCTCCCGAGACCTCCATCTGCGTTTTTCCGTCGGAATAGCGCAGGGCGAGGATCTGCCGCTCGCGTTCGCTCAGGCGGCTCATCGCCTCCTTGAGCGCGATCTGCTCGAGCCAGTCCTCGTCGGTATTTTTGTTGTCACGCACCTGATCCATGACGCACATGGTGTCGCCGCCGTCGGAGTAAATGGGCTCGAAGAGCGACACGGGGTCGCAGACGGCGTCCATGGCAAAGACGACCTCCTCGCGTCGGATACCGAGCTCATGCGCGATCTGCTCAACGGTGGGTTCTCGCTGCTGTTCGCGCTGGAGCTTTTCGCGCGCCTGCAAGACGCGGTAGGCGGTGTCGCGCATCGAGCGGCTGACGCGAATGGCGCTGTTGTCGCGCAGATACCGCCGGATCTCGCCGATGATCATGGGGACGCCGTAGGTGGAGAAACGGACATTCTGCGAAATGTCAAAGTTGTCGATGGCTTTCAGAAGTCCTACGCAGCCGACCTGAAAGAGATCGTCGGCGTTTTCGCCGCGTCCTGCAAAGCGCTGAATGACCGACAGCACCAAGCGCAGATTGCCCTCGACGAGCTTTTCCCGCGCAAGGCTGTCGCCGTCCTTGGCGCGCGCAAGCAACGCGTCCGTTTCCGCGGCGGTCAGCGTCGGCAGCTTTGCCGTGTTGACGCCGCAGATCTCCACCTTGCCAAGCATATAAAAATCCCCGCCTCCCATGCGTAGTGCTTTCAGTATGTCCGCACGCGGCGGAAACATACGAAATGGGAGACGGTGATATTTTTTATCGTTCGGCGCGCTTCGATGGACTTTGCGGCATCAAACGGTTCTCAGGCGAGAAGGCCAATGGCAAATGCGATGATCGCAGCATTGAAAAAGTCGTTGAAGAGACCACCCACCATCGGAATGACGAAGTAGGCCGAGGGGGAGGGACCGTAGCGGCGGGAAACGGCCTGCATGTTGGCCATGGCGTTGGACGTGGCGCCCATGCCGAAGCCGATGAAGCCGGCGGTGATCATCGCCGCGTCATAGTCGCGTCCCATGATCGGGAAGACGACCAGCAGCGAGAAAACGACCATCAGCAATACCTCGGCGGCGAGGGCGACGATCATCGGCAGCGCCAGATCGACGAGCTGCCAGAGCTTGAGGCCCGAGAGTGCCATCGAGAGGAAAATCGCGAGGAACATGTTGCCCATCGTGCCGATCTCCTGAGTGGGGAACTCCATGATCTTGAAGTGGTCGATCACGTTGCGCACGATAACGGCAACGAGCATCGAGCCGATGTAGATCGGGAAGCTGAAACCGCAGACCTTTGTGAGCCAGACGCTGACGAAGTTGCCGACGCCCACGCAGAAGAGCATCAGCAGGAAGCCGTAGACAAAGTTGTTGGAGTGGGTGGTGAAATGTGCATCGTCGGCGTCCTCTTCCGTGACCTGCTCGACGACCTCATTGCGCAGGTGGTTCTTGACGATGAGCTTGCGCGCGATCGGGCCGCCGAGGAGCGAGCCGAAGATCAGACCAAAAGTCGCGGCCGCGACGGCGACCGTTGTTCCGCCGATGGCGCCCGCTGCATCAAGGTCAGGGCCGATGCCCGCTGCGGTGCCGGGGCCGCCGATCATCGAGATCGAGCCGCAGGCGAGACCGAAGAGCGGATTTTTGCCCATCAGCGCCATCACACCGCTGCCGACGGCATTCTGCAAAATGATCATCACAATGCTCAGAATGAGGAGCATGATAACGGCCTTGCCGCTCTTGAACAGCAGCGGAATGCTGACGGTAAAGCCGACGGTCGTGAAGAACATGATCATAAAGACCGTTTGCAGCGTGTCGTCAAAGGTGATAACTGCCGTGCCTGTTGCGTAAAGAATGGTGTTGAAGACCGCAAAGCACAGACCGCCGACCAGAGGGGCGGGAATGCAGAAGCGGCTGAGCACGGGGATCTTCTTCGTCAGCACCAGACCGAGGGCATACATGGCTGCGCCAAGTGCTAAGGCGTGATACATATTGAGCTGGATCTCTGTCATGTGGGGAAACCTCCGTAGTGATAGTGAAAAATTTCCTCCCCGGTATAGACCGGAGGGAAGATGCGGAAAAAAGGGATAGGACGTCCTGTTCCGGGCATACCGTAAAAGGAGAACAGGAGGGATGCACGATGAACTGCCGCTTTGCCGACTTCCGCTGCAAGGAGGTCATCAACATCTGCGACGGCTGTCGCCTGGGATATGTGGGCGATGTGGAATGCAGGCTGCCGGACGGGCAGCTGACCGCGCTCATCGTTCCGGGGCCTTACCGCTTTTTCGGGCTGTTTGGCCGCGGGGAGGAATACCGCATTCCGTGGGAGTGCATCAAGCAGATCGGGGACGACATCGTTCTTATCGACAAGCCCTTTCCGCGCCAGGAGATCCCGCGCAGAGAGCGCCGCACGCGCCGCCGGTTCTGAAAAAGACAGGCGGAAGCGTCCTTAAATAAGAGACTTGCCATATTATAAAGAATTTTCGCATTTTTGCAAGAGTAAATTTTGAAAAAGACACACGAAGAGAAAGAAAAGAAGGCTTTCTGGTAAAAACTCGGAGAAAACCGGTACGCAGGATCGGGACGGAAAGAAAAATGCACAAAAAGAAAAAACAATTTCAAAAAGTTCTTGCAATTTTGAGAAACGAGGGGTATAATACTCGGGTATTCCGCATGGAGACCGGACTTTTTGTCTGTGCCATCAGGTTGGCAGGAGGGATGAAGGCTCCAGAGGTAAAAACTAAACTTTAAAGGAGAAACTACAAGCAATGGCAAACGTCGTATCCATGAAAGCCCTGCTCGAAGCAGGCGTCCACTTCGGCCACCAGACCCGTCGTTGGAACCCCAAAATGGCTCCCTACATCTACACCGAGCGCAACGGTATCTACATCATCGACCTGCAGAAGACCGTCAAGAAGCTCGAGGAGGCCTATAACTTCGTCCGCTCCGTCTCCGAGAACGGCCAGAATATCCTCTTCGTCGGCACCAAGAAGCAGGCGCAGGAGGCCATCAAGGAAGAGGCTTCCCGTTGCGGCGGCTACTATGTCAACGCTCGCTGGCTCGGCGGTATGATGACCAACTTCAAGACCATGCGCACCCGCGTGGACCGTCTCAACCAGCTCAAGACCATGCAGGCTGACGGCACGTTCGATATGCTTCCCAAGAAGGAAGTCATGAAGCACCTCGCCGAGATCGAGAAGCTCGAGAAGTACCTCGGCGGCGTGAAGGAAATGAAGAAGCTCCCCGGTGCGCTGTTCATCGTCGACACCCGCAAGGAGCGCAACGCCATTGCTGAAGCGCACAAGCTCGGCATCCCCGTTGTTGCCATCGCCGATACCAACTGCGATCCCGACGAGATCGACTACCCCATCCCCGGCAACGATGACGCCATCCGCGCCATCAAGCTCATCTCCTCCGTGATGGCCAACGCCATGATCGAGGGCAAGCAGGGCGAAGAGACCGAGGAGAAGGCCGAGGGCGAGGCTCAGGCCTGATTTTCCCAATCAAGCGAGAAAAGAACCTTACGGGGCGAGGCAAAGCCTCGCCCCGTCTCATTTTTACTACACTATTTTTCAGGAGGATATCAGAATGGCTATCACTGCTGCTGTTGTTAACGAGCTCCGCCAGGCCACCGGCTGCGGCCTGATGGACTGCAAGAAGGCCCTCATCGAGTGCGAGGGCGATATGGAAAAGGCCGTCATGTATCTGCGCGAAAAGGGCCTCGCCTCTCAGGCGAAGAAGGCCAGCCGCGTGGCTGCTGAGGGCATGGCTTACGCCACCGTCATCGATGGTGTCGGTGTTGTGGTCGAGGTCAACTGCGAGACCGACTTCGTCGCCAACGGCGAGCCGTTCGGCAACTTTGTCAAGGGTGTGGCTGCTGTCGTCGCTAAGGAGAACCCCGCTGACGTCGACGCGCTCATGGGCTGCCCCTGGGTCACCGGCAACGGCACCGTCAAGGACGCAAAGGACGAGCTGTTCCTCGCCCTCCGCGAGAATATGAGCATCCGCCGCTTCGCCCGCATCGCCGACGGCTTCTCCGTCCCCTATGTCCACATGAAGGGCAAGATCGGCGTTATCGTCAACCTGACCGTCGAGGGCTGCGACGCCACCGAGATCGGCAAGGACATCGCCATGCAGATCGCCGCGCTCAACCCCCGCTTCTGGGATAAGAACCAGGTCACGCAGGACGTTCTCGACGAAGAGAAGGAAGTTCTGCTCGGCCAGATGGCCAACGACCCCAAGATGGCCGGCAAGCCCGAGCAGGTCAAGGAAAAGATCGTCATGGGCAAGCTCAACAAGTTCTATGCCGAGAACTGCCTGCTCCAGCAGGCCTTCGTCAAGGACGGCGACGTCTCTGTCGAGCAGTATATGAACAACGCTGCCAAGGCGCTGGGCGGCAAGGTCAGCTTCAACACCGCTGTTCGCTTCGAAAAGGGCGAGGGCATCGAGAAGAAGCAGGAGAACTTTGCGGCTGAGATCGCTTCCATGGTCGGCGGCAACAAGTAATCCATCTTTCGGAAGAGATAAAAAGAGGTTCGACTTTGGTCGAACCTCTTTTTTGTCCATGCATGGCAAACAAAAAGCTGCAAGACTTAAAAAATTTACAATTTCCTAACGTGAATATTTTTGTGCATATCTTGCATATTCGCTTTTCATGGTGTATAATATGACCGCTAAGCAGCGGTGCAGTATCCTAGTCGGAGCTGCCGGTTCCTAAGAAGGGCCTAAAAATCCTTTAAAGGGCACAACTGTGAAGCCTTTGGTGCTTGCTTCTTACGCCCAGTTTGGGGTGGGTGCTGAAGGGAGGCAAAAGCGAAAGCTGCGCCTGCGGACTCCGGGCGACCCCTAATGGCATAGGGGAACCGACCCTGTTTCTGCGGAGACTCGTTGCTGTGCCGGAGCGGACTCCCGGTTTCGGGTATTGACTTCGGTACGGGACGGGATATGAACCTGCATTGCGGTGCTACCCGGCTTTTATGCCGCGAACGCTGTGTGCAGCGTAGCCTGCCTTGCGTGGGGAATCCGGATAGGAGAACAACGTGCAGACTCTGGCCAAGAGCGAGGCACGATCGCTCCTTGAAATTTTTCCTGCAAAAGAGGATAAGAACCGGTATGACTCCGGGGTGGAAATCACCTAGGCTGTCGTAAGGGCAGCAAAAGGGTTACAGTGCGGACTAAGTGGCAATCGGGTACCTCGTCTGGTAACAACGGGGTGCAGCGTCTAAGGGGGAACCGCCTCCATCGGTAACGAGAGGTGCGCTGTGGGGAAAGCCAACCCGACCTATGCCGCAGGATTACCTTTTGCTGCTGCCGCTGATTAGCATGATTAAAAAGAAATGACCTTGGAGAAAAGAGAATTGGAAAACGAAGAAGACCGAAAGCCCAAGAAAACGGAAAAGACACCGAGCCATGCGCGCTGGGTCGCGCGCGTGTTCCTGATCGCCATGTCGCTCTCTGCCGCGATGAGCCTGTGTTCCGGCGCGGTACTTGAGGACGCGGGCTATGTGAGCGCAACGCTGATTTTGCTGCTTTTTATCCTGTTGGGTATCATGTTCGACATTATCGGCGTCGCCGTGACGGCGGCGAATCCAAAGCCGTTCAACTCGATGGCTTCGCACCGCGTCAAGGGTGCGAAGGAGGCACTTTATCTGATCCGCAACGCGGAAAAGGTCGCCTCGTTCTGCAACGACGTGGTTGGTGATATTTGCGGCATCGTCAGCGGCTCCACGGCGACAGTCATCGTTGTGCTGCTGCAGCAGAGCTTCGGCTGGCGCAGCATCGTTGTGTCCACGGTGGTTACGGCGCTGATCTCGGGACTGACCATCGGCGGCAAGGCCATCGGCAAGAAAATTGCCATGAAAAAGAGCAAAGATGTCATCTACCTGACGGCAAAGGTGCTGTCGGTGCTGCATCTTGGCAGATAAAGAAGGAATTCGCATTGATTCTTGAAAAGATCCATGATCCAAATGATATTAAATTATTGAACGCCCCTCAAACGCAGCTTTTATGTACAGAGCTGCGTGAATTTTTGATAACGCATGTTTCGCAGACGGGCGGGCATCTTGCCTCGAATCTCGGCGCGGTCGAACTGACGGTTGCCATTCACCGCGTGTTCGACACGTCACGCGACCGGTTGGTGTTTGACGTGGGACACCAGTGCTACACGCATAAGATCCTGACCGGACGGAAAGAGCGTTTCGATACGCTGCGTCAGTATCGCGGGCTTTCGGGCTTTCCGAAGCCGCACGAGAGCGAGCATGACGCTTTTATTGCGGGACATGCTTCCAACTCCATCTCTGTCGCGCTCGGCATGGCGCGGGCGCGAACCTTGCAGCATCAGGACTACTCCGTGCTTGCCCTCATTGGTGACGGCGCGCTTTCCGGCGGCCTTGCCTACGAGGGACTGAACAACGCCGGCTCGTCCGGCGAGCCGCTCATTGTCATTCTGAATGACAACGGCATGTCCATCGACGGCAACGTCGGCGCGGTGAGCGAGCATTTGGGACTGCTGCGCACCAAGCCTGCGTACTATGAATTCAAAAAAGCCTATCGTGATGCACTCGACCGCAACGCGGCGGGGCGCGCGCTGTATGAATTTAACCATCACCTGAAAACAAGCATCAAAAAGGCGCTGCTGCCGAACTCTACGATGTTTGAGGACATGGGCTTTACCTATCTCGGCCCTGTGAACGGACATGATGTGGAGCAGCTTACCAATACGCTCAAGTGGGCAAAAGAACTTAAGTGTCCCGTACTTTTACACGTACACACAAAAAAGGGAAAGGGCTATCCGCCCGCCGAGCGCGAGCCGGAGCGTTACCACGGCGTCAGCAAGTTTGACCCGCGGCTGGGAATGCCGCGCGAACGCGGAAAGGATTTTTCTGCTGTCTTTGGCGAAGAACTCTGCCGGCTGGCGAAAGAAAACAAAACCATCTGCGCCATCACTGCCGCAATGCGCGACGGAACGGGCCTGCATGATTTTTCCGAGCAGTACCCGGAGCGTTTCTTCGATGTTGGCATTGCCGAAAGCCACGCTGTTGCGATGGCTGCGGGCATGGCCAAGCAGGGACTTACACCGGTCGTGGCAATTTATTCGAGCTTTTTGCAGCGCGCCTACGACCAGCTTGTCCATGATACGGCGCTCTCCGATCTGCACGTTGTCCTTGCGGTAGACCGCGCGGGCATAGTCGGCGCGGATGGGGAGACACATCACGGTATTTTTGATGCATCGTTCCTTTCGGAGATTCCCAATATGACGGTGCTGTGTCCGTCGAACTTTGCAGAGCTGCGCACGATGCTCGAGCGCGCGGTGAATGAGATCAAAGGACCTGTTGCTGTCCGCTATCCGCGCGGCGGCGAGGGGGCATATCAGGCTGACAGCGGGCGGGAAAATCTTGCTGTGCTGCGCGAGGGCGGCGACATCACCCTCTGCGCATACGGCACGATGGTCAACAATGTGCTGGACGCGGCGGAGCTCCTTGCGCAGCAGGGGATCTCGGCGCGCGTGGTGAAGATCAACGCGATCTCTCCGCTTTACGACCGCGATATGCGCGAGGTCATCGGCAAAACCCGGGCGCTGCTGGTGGCGGAGGAATGCACCGGTGTCGGCTGCATGGGGCAGCGCATGGCGGCGATTCTGGGGTGGAACAGAATTTCACCGGAGCGGATCGAGCTGTGCAATCTCGGCAAGGTATTTCCGGCACAGGGGACGATAGAGGAACTGTACCGTGAATTCGGACTGGACGCGGAATCATTGGCAAAGAAAGCTGCGGAGGTGCTGCAATGAGCAATAAAACAAGATTGGATGTGCTGCTCGTTGAGCGCGGACTGGAGCAGACCCGTCAGCGCGCGCAGGCGATGATCATGAGCGGACTCGTCTTTGTAGACGGGCAGCGTATGGACAAAGCGGGTATCGCTATTCCCAACGACGCGCAGGTCGAGGTGCGCGGGAATACCCTGCGCTATGTGAGCCGCGGAGGACTCAAGCTTGAAAAAGCCATGACGACCTTCGGACTCAGGCTCAACGGCTGTATCTGCGCCGATATCGGCGCCTCGACCGGCGGCTTTACGGACTGCATGCTGCAAAACGGCGCGACAAAGGTCTACGCGGTCGACGTCGGCTACGGTCAGCTCGACTGGAAGCTGCGCTCAGATGAGCGCGTGGTGTGCATGGAACGCACAAATGCGCGCTACTTGGACCATGAGCAAATTCCTGATGAATTGGATTTTGCCAGCATCGATGTGTCGTTCATTTCCCTCAAGCTCATTTTGCCCGCGGTGCACCGCGTGCTCAAAGCGGGCGGGCATGTTGCCTGCCTCATCAAGCCCCAGTTTGAAGCGGGGCGCGAAAAGGTGGGGAAGAAGGGCGTCGTCCGCGACCCGGACGTACACCTTGAGGTGCTGGAAAATTTCTTGGATCATGCAAAGGATTCTGGCTTTACAGTGCTTGATATTACATTTTCTCCCATTCGCGGGCCTGAGGGGAATATCGAATACCTCGGCTATCTTGAAAGCGGCGAGTGGGTAGAAAAGACTTTTGATCTGCGTGCCCTTGTCGAGCAGTCGCACGCGGCGCTCGATCATGGGAAGGAGGGCGCAGGATGCTGAAAAAGGTCATCTTATGCCCCAACCCTTATCGTGATGCACAGCTTCGCATCGCCAAGGAAGCCAAGCGCGTGCTCGACGAGGTGGGCTGCCCGAACGTTGTCTGCCTGCCGTTCAGAAATCAGGAGAGCCCGGAGGGTTATGGGCTTACCATCGAGCCTTTGCAGCAGGAGCTTCGCGGTGCAGACCTGATCATCGCCTTTGGCGGCGACGGAACGATCCTGCACCTGTCAAAGACAGCTGCGCACCGCGATATTCCGGTGCTGGGTGTCAATCTCGGCAGCCTTGGCTTTATGGCTGAACTTGAAAGCAAAGACCTCTCGCGCCTGCGCGACTTGTGCGACGGGAAATATGAAGTGGAGAGCCACATGATGCTCGATGTGAGCGTTCAGCGCGACGGGCGCGTGATCTACTCCAACCTTGCGCTCAATGAGGCGCTCATTGCACGCGGTAATATTTCGCGTGTGATCCGGCTTCAGATCTTTACCGAGCAGGGAAAGCTTGTGGATGTGGCGGGCGACGGCGTCATCGTTGCAAGCCCGACCGGCTCAACGGCATACTCTCTTTCGGCGGGCGGCCCTGTGGTCGAGCCGACGGCGCGGAACTTTATCGTTTCGCCCATCTGCGCGCACAGCGTGCATGCCAACGCCTATGTGCTTTCGCCTGAGCGGGTCATCACCGTGCAGACGGAGAAAAACAGCTACAAGCCCGTCCTTTTGAGCGTGGACGGCGGGCGTGCGTTTTCGCTGCGCAGCGGCGACAGCATCGAAGTGCGCCGCTCGAAATTTGACACCAAGCTCGTCCGGCTGAGCAAACGCAGTTTCTGCGAGATCTTACAAAAGAAAATGCTGATGGGAGGAACCAGCAATGAAGAATGAGAGACAGGAAAAGATCCTTGCGATCATTGCCGCTTCGGCGATCGAAACGCAGGAGCAGTTGATCGACAGTCTGCGCGAGGAGGGGATCTCCTGCACGCAGGCAACCATCTCCCGCGATATCAAGCAGCTCCACCTGATTAAAGAACCGTCCGGCAACGGCACTTACCGCTATGCTGTTTCCACGCAGAAGATGCGTCTCAACCTGGCAGACCGCTTGCAGACCATTCTGCGCGAGAGCATTGTTTCGGTCGATTATGCGCAGAATCTGGTGCTCATCAAGACGATGTCCGGTCTTGGACCCGCGGCCGGCGCGGCGTTCGACGGAATGGAGATCTCTTCCAAGGTCGGCACGGTGGCGGGCGACGACACGGTGCTGATCGTGATGCGTGAGAATGAGTCTGCGGCCGAGCTCTGCGAGGAGATTGCGGACATGCAGAAGCAGCGCCAGACCAAGTAAGAAAAGTAAGTTTGCAGGAGAATGAGCGATGCTTGAGCTTTTGCACATTGAGAATATCGCCATCATTGAGCGGGCAGACATTCTGTTCGGTGGTGGATTCAACGCACTCACGGGCGAGACCGGCGCGGGTAAATCCATCGTGATCGACGCGCTCGGTGCGGTGCTTGGGCAGCGCACGTCGCGCGAGCTGATCCGCACGGGCGCGGAAAAAGCGTTCGTCAGCGCGGCGTTCAGCGCGGTTCCGGCAGAGCTTCCGGGACTTGCGGAAAATGGGTTTGCCCCGGAAGAGGACGGAACGCTCCTTTTGCAGCGTGAGCTGTACGCTGACGGGAAAAACGTCTGCCGTGTGGGTGGACGGCCGGTGACGGTCGCGCAGCTCAAGCGCATTGGCGCGAGTTTGCTCAATATCCACGGCCAGCACGACGGGCAGCAGCTGCTCGACGAAGAGCAGCACCTTGTCTATCTTGACCGCTTTGGCCGCGTGGAAGGGGAGCTGAGTGCCTATCGCGCGAGCTATGATGCCATGCGGGAGACGCGCCGTGCCATCGATGCGCTCAGAATGGATGAAGCGGAGAAGGCACGCCGCGTCGATATGCTGCGTCATCAGATCGGCGAGCTTGAGCGCGCGGAGCTGCAGGAGGGGGAGGAAGAATCGCTCCTTGCCCGCCGCAATATCCTGCGCAACGGAGAGAAGTTTCTCTCCGCGGTCTCGCGGGCAGATGCCTGCCTGAACGGCGGAGACGAAGGGTTTGGCGCGGTGTCTGCCATCAAGGAAGCGGAGGATGCGCTGCACGGTCTGCGCAGTCTGGGCGATGAATTTGTTGAACTCTCGGATCGATTGGAAGCGCTGCGCTGTGAAGCGTATGACCTTGCGGAAACGATCCGTGATAAGAAAGATGAATACGACTTTTCTCCCCAGGAGCTTGACGCGGTGGAGTCCCGCTGCGACCAGCTCTACCGGCTGAAAAAGAAATACGGCTCAAGTGTAGAGGAAATGCTCGGCTACCTTGAAAAATCACGCGAGGAACTCGACCGCATCGAGTATGCGGACGATCGCGTGGAGCAGCTGACGCAGACGCTGCAAAAGCAGGAAAAGGCCGCGCGCCAAGCGGCGCGAACGCTGTCTGAGTGCCGCCATACTGCGGCGAAGGAACTTGAAGAACGCATTTCCCGGGAATTGCGCGAGCTTGATATGCCGAAGCTTCGTTTTTCCATCGATTTTCAGGAGAAGGAGCTTTCGGAGGACGGCACAGATGCGGTTGAATTTTTGATGTCGGCCAACGTGGGTGAAACGCTGCGGCCGATCCAGAAGATCGCGTCCGGCGGTGAGCTGTCGCGCATCATGCTGGCGCTCAAGAATGTGCTGGCTGAGCAGGACAGCGTGATGACCATGGTGTTCGATGAAGTTGATACCGGTGTTTCGGGAAGAGCTGCACAGCGCGTGGCGGAAAAGCTCGCCAAGCTCTCACGCACAAGGCAGGTGTTGTGCGTGACGCATCTGCCGCAGCTTGCGGCGATGGCGGACACGCACTTTGGCGTGGAAAAGGGCGAAGAGAACGGCAGAACGCTTACAAAGGTCGTATCACTCGACCGCGCCGCCCGCCGCAGCGAGATCGCCAGATTGAGCGGGGGTGACCACCCGAGCGAGACGATGATCGCCGGCGCGGAAGAACTGCTCTGCGCGGCGGAACAGTATAAAAATCAACTGCTGTAAAGCGAGAAGGCCTTGCAGATAAGAACGCCGCGCCGTGGCGTTTTTCCGAAGAAAGGGAACATAGATGAACGAATTTGCTGAGCGCATCGAGCGGGATTATCCGGTGCGGCACAAGGAAAAAGAAAAGGTGAACTTCCGCACGTGGCTCGTCCACACGCTCAAGGAGCTTGGCTATTCGCCGCGGCTCGAAGGCGGAGCGTCAGCGCTCACCATGGGTGGAAATATGACGAATGTGGTCGTCGGCGACATTGAAAGGGCGAAGATCGTGCTGGCAGCGCATTACGACACGGGTGTGCGGGAGATCCTGCCGCCGCTTCTCTGCCCGACAAGACCGGCGACGTTCCTCTTATATCAGGCACTGTTCCCGTTTCTTGTGATCGCGGTGAGCTTTCTTGTTTCGTTCGGCGTGACGTTTGCACTGAATCTTCCGAACATGACGCTGCCGCTTTTTCTGCTGTTTTTGATCGGGGCACTCTTTTATCCCAAATACGGCAAGAGCGAGCGGGACAACCTCAATGACAACACCTCCGGTGTCGTTGCACTGCTTGAGGTGGCGAAAACACTGACCCCGCGCTACCGCGGCGAGGTGTGCTTCCTCTTCCTTGATGGCGGCACGCAGGCGTCGAAGGGGGCGAAGGGACTTGTCCGCGCGCACCCTGAGCTCAAGAAAAAGAGCGTGATCGTGCTCGACTGCGTGGGTGAGGGCGATGAGCTTTTGATCCTGCCGGGCAGAACGAGCCGCTGGAACGACAGCCTGCTTGATACGATCCTCGAGAATTTCAGCAACAGCGAAAAAAAGACCTGTTTTTTGAAAACGGACGGCCTTGTCTATTACCCGTCGGACAACCGCGCGTTTGCCGGCGGCACGGTCATCTGCGCGTGCAAAACGGTCAAGGGTTTTGGCCGCTGCATTCTGCCGCGCCGCGCAAAGGAGATCGACGAGGAGAATCTTTCTCTTTTGTGTGACGGCCTGTGCAAACTTGTGACATATTACCGTCCGCAAAACGCTTGACAAGTCGCTGCCTTTACGTTACAATATCCGCGTTTACGGTGATGAAGCGGAGAAGTAAGCGCGCATTCCCTGCAAAGAGAACCTTCGTTTGGTGGAAGAAGGAGAGGGAAGCCGCCCAAATACACCGCGGAGCCGGCGCCCGAACGATGGGATTCATTCAGTAGGCGCGCCCCGGGAGCGCCCGTTATCGCGCGGGAGTGTGTCAGCACTCCGTGAGGCTGCCTTTGCGAAAAGGCGGCGAACCAGAGGTGGTACCGCGAGTCATGCTCGCCCTCTGTCCGAACGGACAGAGGGCGCTTTTTGTTACCCGGAAACGCCTGGGAATGTCCGAAAATCAAATGAAAATGAACATAGGAGGAACTGACAAATGGGAATTTATGAAGAGCTCAAAGCGCGCGGCCTGATCGCGCAGGTGACGGACGAGGAGCAGATCCGCGAAATGGTCAACGCGGGCAAGGCCAAGTTCTATATCGGCTTTGACTGCACGGCTGACAGCCTGACGGCCGGCCACTTTATGGCATTGACGCTGATGAAGCGACTCCAGATGGCGGGCAACCAGCCCGTCGCGCTCATTGGCGGCGGCACGACCATGATCGGCGACCCCTCTGGCCGCACGGATATGCGCAAGATGCTCACCAAGGAGGATATTGACCACAACGCAGAGTGCTTCAAGCGCCAGATGGAGCGTTTTATCGACTTCGGCGAAGGCAAGGCCATCATGGTCAACAACGCCGACTGGCTGCTGAATCTCAACTATATTGAGCTGCTGCGCGAGGTGGGCGCGTGCTTCTCCGTGAACAATATGCTGCGCGCCAAGTGCTATGAGCAGCGCATGGAGAAGGGGCTTTCCTTCCTGGAATTCAACTACATGATCATGCAGTCCTACGACTTCTACTACCTCTTCCAGCACTACGGCTGCAACATGCAGTTCGGCGGCGACGACCAGTGGTCCAACATGCTCGGCGGTACGGAACTGATCCGCCGCAAGCTTGGCAAGGACGCGCACGCGATGACCATCACGCTGCTGACCGACTCGCAGGGTCACAAGATGGGCAAGACCGCTGGCAACGCCGTCTGGCTCGACCCGAACAAGACCTCTCCCTACGACTTCTACCAGTACTGGCGCAATGTTGGCGACAGCGATGTTCTGAAGTGCATCCGCATGCTCACCTTCCTGCCGCTCGAACAGATCGACGAGATGGACAAGTGGGAGGGCAGCCAGCTCAACCGCGCGAAGGAGATCCTTGCCTACGAGCTCACCGCGCTCGTCCACGGGGAAGAAGAGGCGAAGAAGGCGGAGGAGTCTGCCAAGGCGCTCTTCGGCGCTGGCGGCAGCAGCGCCAACATGCCGACGAGCGTACTCACTGACGCTGACTTTGAAAACGGCAACATCAATGTGCTCTCTATGCTGGTCACGACCGGCCTGTGCCCGTCCCGCGGTGAGGCGCGCCGCCTGGTGCAGCAGGGCGGTGTGATGGTGGACGATGTGAAGGTCACTTCCATCGATGAGAGTCTTTCACGCGAGCGCTTTGAGGGTGAGGGCATCATCGTGCGCAAGGGCAAGAAGGTCTACCACCGCGTGAAGGTGTAAGTGGGACTGATTACAAAGCGTAAACAGGGAATTTTACAGAAGGCTCCACGCAGTTTTGGCGCGGAGCCTTCTTTTTGACCGAACGCACAAAGAAAAAACGGCAAATGAATACGGCGAATATCGCGTGAATGCGGCGATGAATGCAGGTGAATATTAAATGAATATCGTTTACACGGTGAGACACCAATCCTCCATTGCGCGTGTGAGCTGCGATAGATGGTGCTTGGAGATCGGGCACAGCGGCAGCCGCAGCTCGCCGCTGCACAAGTCGAGCACTTCCATTGCGGCTTTGACGGGAATGGGGTTGACCTCGCAAAACAGCGCGCGGATCAGCTCGTGCAGCCTGCGCTGAAGCACACCCGCCTCTGAAAAGCGGTTTTCAAGACAAAGCTGCGTCAGCTCGTGCATTTCGCGCGGGACAATGTTGGCGGCAACGGAGATGACGCCTTTTCCACCGAGTGCCATGATAGCGGTCGTGGAGGAATCGTTGCCGCTCCAGAGCGTGAAGTCCGGCGGACAGCGGTTCAGCGTTTCCTGAATGAGATCAAAATCGTCGCTCGCCTCCTTGACGCCTGCGATATTCGGGTGCTCGGCGAGCTTTTGATAGGTCTCAGCTGTGCAGCTGACGCCGGTGCGCGAGGGGACATTGTAGAGAATGAGAGGGATCTCAACTGCGTCGGCGATGGCGGAAAAATGGCGTACAAGGCCGTTTTGCGAGGCTTTGTTGTAGTACGGCGTGACGGTGAGCAGCGCATCGACGCCGGCGCTCTGCGCGGCTTTGGAGAGCGCGACAGAGGAGGCGGTGTTGTTTGTGCCGCTGCCTGCGATGACGGGAACGCGGCGGTCGACGATGCGCACGCAGCGTTCGATGAGTGCCATGCGCTCATCATAGTTCAGCGTTGCGGCTTCTCCGGTCGTGCCGCAGACAACGATGGCGTCGGTGCCGCCTTGGATCTGACGCTCAACAAGGCGGTCAAAGGCGTTGAAGTCGATGCTGCCGGCGCGGAACGGCGTGACGATGGCGACGGCGCTGCCGGTGAAGATGCAGGGTTTCATAAAAAGGCTCCTTTCTGCGGTGGGCGGTGACCCAAAAAGATGTGCGGTTTTGCTTGAAAGCGGAAGAAGTCTGTCGTATAATGTAAAATACGATTCGTATGGGCATGATCGGCCAAGTGCAGAACAGATGCTTCTTCACTTGGTTGTGGAGGATACTATGAAAAATCGATGCAGAATGTTCCTGCTGTCTTTCTTTTTGTGCGGCGCGCTGTGTACATTTGCGCAGGCGACGGACGGCGATATGCTCCGCGTGGGGCTCAAATATGGCTCGGAGGCGATGAGCGCGGCGAACCTCCAGAATTACTCTTCCTTCGGCGGATATGCGCTGGGGTATTTTGACGCGGGCGGTGATTTCGAAGAGTTGGGCGAACTGCCGCGGTCTTATGAAAAAATCACCGTGACGACAGATGAGACGTATCACGCCCAGCTCCCGGATGCATTTTACGATTACGATGATGCGGCGCGTGCTGCTGTGGAGTATAGTGATGGGTTTGCTGCCTATGAGGGCGGCGCGTTTTACGTGCGCGTTGGCAGCTATGGCAGCTTGCACGAAGCGGAATCTGCGGCGTACCGGCTTGGCGGCGAGGCTGTCGGCGGCAGCCGCACGGGGGTAACGGTCGTTGAATCGGAAAGCAGAGAAGTGCTTTTTGAGTTTGACTGCGGTGGAGATGAAAGTCTCGGTATCCTGCCGATCGAAACGCGCGAAAAGACGGTGACGTGGTTCCGCGGTTACCGCTACTACGGCGGCTTTGAATATCAGCGTGCACGCGGCGGGAACATCAATGTTATCAACGTTGTGAATATGGAGGATTACGTCAAAGGCGTGGTTCCCTGGGAGATGAACAAGGACTGGCCGGTCGAGGCGCTCAAAGCGCAGGCGGTTTGCGCGCGCACCTATGCTGCCTGCCAGTCGAAGCACCGCTCGCAGGGGTTTGACATCTGCGCGACAACGCACTGTCAGGTCTATCAGGGTACGGCGCAAAGCAGTGCGAACTCCGATGCTGCGGTCGAACAAACGGCGGGGGAGTACCTCTATTACGATGGCAGACTGGTGCAGGAGGCGGTGTACTGCTCCAGTAACGGCGGCGCAAGTGAAGATAGCCTGAATATCTGGGGCAGCGATGTGGGGTATCTCAAGGGAAAGATCGACCCTTACGAGGGGAAGATCGCCTCAATCATTCCGCGGTACAACTGGTCGACAACATATAGCATCTCAGAACTGACGAGCCTGCTCAATAGCCGCGGCTATGGGATCGGCACGGTGAGAGATGCGTATGTCTCCGCCTACACCGATACCGGAAACGTCTATTCTGTCACCTTTGCCGGCACGAACGGCAGCAAGACTGTTTCGCGCGAGGCCTGCCGGACGCTGCTGAACCTGCGCAGCCAGCGTTTCAGCATCAACGGCGGGAGCGGGAATGCTTACAGTGTGAACGACACGGGCGAAGGCGTTGCACTGAACGCTGCGAGCGCTATTGATGGCAGCGGCAGGAGTTCCGCTCTTTCCGGCAATGTGTATGTCATCACGGCGAGCGGCACGTCGCAGCTTGAGCAGCGGACGACCGCGTCCAATACCGGCGGTTTTGTCATCTCCGGCAGCGGCTATGGGCATCATGTCGGTATGAGCCAGTGGGGCGCGTATTCGATGGCGGATCTTGGCTATTCCTACCGGGATATTTTGCAATTTTACTATACGGATACCACAATCCGATGAGAGAAAGAGAACAGTATGAAGACAAAAGATTTTGACTATTACCTGCCGGAGGAGCTGATCGCGCAGACGCCACTGGAAAAGCGCGACGAATCGCGCCTGATGTGCCTTGATAAGGAAACGGGCGCGATCTCACATCAGCATTTTTATGAACTGCCGGAGTTTTTGAAGCCCGGCGACTGCCTGATCCTGAACAATTCCCGCGTGCTGCCGGCGCGCCTGCTTGGGCGGCGGCTTCCGGGCGGCGGCGCGTGCGAGGTGCTGCTGCTCATCGACCGCGGCGACAAGACTTGGGAGTGCATCATGCGTCCGGGCAAGCATCTGCGCAAGGGCGCGAGGATGGAGTTCGGCAACGGTGAACTTACGGCAGAGGTCATAGATGTGCTGCCTGACGGCAACCGCATGGTGAAGTTTGATTTTGAGGGGATCTTCCTCGAGGTGCTCGAGCGCCTCGGCAAGATGCCGCTGCCGCCGTACATCAAGGAGGAGCTTGCCGACCAGGAACGCTACCAGACGGTGTATTCCGAGGTCAACGGCAGTGCGGCTGCGCCGACAGCGGGGCTGCACTTCACGCCGGAGCTTTTGAAAACGATTCAAAAGAACGGCGTGAACATCGGTTATGTGACGCTGCATGTCGGCCTTGGCACGTTCCGTCCGGTCAAGGAGGACGATATCGAGCAGCACGATATGCACAGCGAATACTGTGTCATTCCGCCGGAAACGGCGGCGCTCGTCAATGAGACCAAGGCGAACGGCGGGCGCGTGATCTGTGTTGGCACGACCTCCTGCCGCACGCTTGAAAGCTGGGCGCAGGAGGACGGACACATGGAGCCGAGCGCCGGCTGGACGAATATCTACATCTATCCCGGCTATCGCTTTAAGGTGATGGATGCGCTCATCACGAATTTCCACCTGCCGCAGTCCACACTCATTATGCTGGTCTCGGCGCTTGCGGGACGCGAGCACGTGCTGCACGCCTACGAAGAAGCAGTGAAGGCACGCTACAGATTCTTCAGTTTTGGTGATGCGATGTTTATTTCTTGAGGGTTGAGGAGAGAGTATGTTTCAGGTTATCAAATACGAGGGGCGTGCGCGGCGCGGCAAATTCCGGTGCGCACACGGCGGGGAAGTGCAGACGCCGGTCTTTATGAACGTCGGCACGCAGGCGGCCATCAAAGGCGGCGTGAGCGCCTTTGATCTGAAGGATCTCGGCTGTCAGATCGAGCTTTCCAACACCTACCATCTGCATCTGCGCCCCGGCGATGATGTGGTGCGGCAGATGGGCGGCCTCCACAAGTTTATGCGCTGGGACGGCCCGATCCTGACCGACAGCGGCGGATTCCAGGTGTTTTCTCTTGCGGGACTGCGAAAGATCAAGGAAGAGGGCGTGACGTTTGCCTCACACCTCGATGGTCACCGGATCTTTATGGGGCCGGAGGAGAGCATGCGCATCCAGTCGAACCTTGGCAGCGACATTGCGATGGCGTTCGACGAGTGCGTGGAAAATCCCGCGACCTATGAGTATGCGAAAAACTCCTGCGAGCGCACGCTGCGCTGGCTGGAGCGCTGCAAGATCGAACATGACAGGCTGAATGCCTTGTCGGATACCGTCAACCCGCAGCAGATGCTCTTCGGCATCAACCAGGGCGCGACGTTCGCGGACCTTCGCGTCTGGCACATGAAGGAGATTGCGAAGATCGACTGCGACGGCTATGCCATCGGCGGCCTTGCGGTCGGCGAGCCGACGCAGGTGATGTATGACATCATTGATGCGGTAGAACCCTTTATGCCGAAGGATAAGCCGCGCTATCTGATGGGCGTCGGCACGCCGTCGAACATCATCGAGGGCGTGGCGCGCGGCGTGGACTTTTTCGACTGCGTGATGCCTGCGCGCAATGCACGCCATGGCAAGCTCTTCACGTGGAGCGGGTCGATCAATTTGAAAAACGAGAAGTACAAGCTCGATGAGCGTCCCATCGACGAACAGTGCGACTGCCCGGTGTGCCGCAATTTCTCGCGCGCATATCTGCGCCACCTCTTCAAGGCGGAAGAGATCCTTGCTCTGCGCCTTGCGGTGATGCACAACCTGTACTTCTATAATAAACTGGCGCAGCGCATTCGTGATGCGCTGGACGCTGGGGAGTTTGAAGTCTTCCGCGCAGAGTACAGTGCGAAGCTGTCGGAAAGAGTTTGATTCTTCTGACAAACCTCTTGCACAATGGTGAAATATCCGCTATAATAGCAACATCTTTTGTTTTTGAAAGGAACTTTGTACTATGGATAGCATTATTCTGATCGTCGCAATGATCGCGGTGTTCTACTTCATGATCATTCGCCCGGAAAACAAGCGCAAGAAACAGGCTGAGAACATGCGCAACAGCCTCAAGAAGGGTGAGCGTATCACCACCATCGGCGGCATGGTTGGCCGTATCGTGCAGGTGAATGACACGACGGTTGTGTTCGAGACTTCTGAGGATCGCGTCCGCATTGAGATCACCAAGTGGGGCATTCAGTCCACTGAGTCGATGGAAGCTGCGGCACAGAAGGGCGGCAAGAAGTCCAAGAAGAATGAAGAGACCAAGGAAGAAATTCCTGCTGCCAAGGCGGAAGAGCCCAAGGTTGTGGAAGCTCCCGCTGAAAAGGAAGAGAAGCCCAGCTTCGATCCTGAGATCAAGTAAAGCAAAAAGAAAAACGGCATAAGAAAACCTCCCCTGACATACGCTCATGTAGGCGAATGCGGGGGAGGTTTTTGCGTGGAAAAAACGGTAAATACGGCGTGGTATGCAAGAAAATGTGCGCTGGGCGTGCTTGCGTGCTGCGTTGCCGAACTGGCACTGCTGATGCTGAGCGCTGCGCTGACGCTGCGCGGCGTGATCGGCGAAGAAATGCTGAACAGACTGGTACTGATTTTTGCGGCGATCGCAGTGTTTGTGGGCTGCGCAGTTGGGGCGGGGCGGACGAGCAAACGCGTGATGCTGACAGTGTGCTGCGCGGCGGCTTCCTGGCTTGTGATGCAGGTGACAGGTATTCTTGCATACGGCGAACTGCTGCCGGAACGGTCGCTGCAAACGGCGGCTGCGATGGTGGCGGGAGCGGCAGCGTCACTTTTGATGAAAAACGGAAAGAAAAAGGGGAGAGGAAACAAGGCGCGTGCACGGCGCGGACGCAGGTGAACATAAAAGGAACCTGCATTTTAAAGCGCTGCTTCTGCTGAAGCGAGAAAAAGTGGCTTGAAAATCGCCGACGAGATGCACAAAGGGAGCGAGATGCGCGGAAAATATGACTTTTTCCGACGCGAGTGGTGAAACGAGGGTCCTGTTCCAGATGTGGGAAAGAAGTGCGAAAAGCACCCTATATCTTGGTAAAATAAGAATGCAGCAGTACTTTGTTTCGAAAGTTTACATAATGCACTTTACATAATATTTTGACATAATTACCAAATTTGGAAAAAGTTGGCAATTCCGCTTGCGCAACCGGCGCAAAAGTCCTATATTTATAGGTACGTTCCGGCGTTCGGTTCGCAGGTTTGATGGCCGCTTCCTTTTTCAGAGGGGTGACATGACTTGCTGAATCGAACGAACAGAAGAAGCCGCCGCGGCACACTGCCGCAGCGCGTACCCGTGCCGCTGCTGGTGCTGTCGGCTTTTGTTGTGTTGGGTGTGATCCTTGGGTATGCGTTTGCGCTCCGGTCGCTGCGGCAGACGGGCGGCGAACTGAAGCGATACTTTGACGCTTTTTTGTCAGGCGGCGCGGAAAAGCCGCTTTCGGCGCGGGTGTTGGGCGAAACGCTGGTGTGCTATTTTCGCGCGCCGGTCATCGCCTTTCTCTTGGGCTTTGCGTCTATCGGCGTGGTGGCTGTGCCGCTTTTATGCGCGTGTCAGAGCTTTTTGCTGTCGTATTCTCTCTTCTGTTTTGCGCTTTCGCTCGGGCGGGGGAGCTTTCCGTTGCTGCTGGCGCTGTTCGGCGTCAGGCTGCTGGCGGTTCTGCCCTGCACGCTGCTGCTTGGCAGCGCGTCGATTGATCAATCCCTCATTCTGCTGTCGCTTTCGTTCAGCGGCGGGGGAAGGGGACGCGCGGTCAGCTACGGGAGCGCGTATTGGTATCGTTTTGGCATTTGTTGTGTGTGTTTGTTTGTTGCAGCGCTGCTGGAGCTGTGGCTCGTGCCGCAGTTTCTGCTGCTTGCGGCATCGTGAGACTTTGGGAAGGAGGGGCTGCCGTGGCAGATCTGTTGTCACAATATGAAGAATATCTGACCGTGGAAAAGCATGCCTCCCAGAATACGCTCAGCTCCTATCTGCGCGATCTGCACCAGTTTGCTGCGTATTTGGACGAGTTTCGTCCCATGCCGCTGCCGCAGGTGACACAGGAGGTCATCAACGGCTATGTTGTCTGGATGGGCGGCAAGGGCAAGTCCGCCGCGACGATCACGCGCTCCATCGCGTCGATCAAGTCGTTTTATACCTACCTTCAGCTTACCGGCGAGGTGAGTGCCAATCCCGCCAAGGGCGTTGCCGCGGTGAAGGTGGAGCACAAATTCCCAGAGATCCTGACCGGCAAAGAGGTCGAGCTGTTCCTCGACCAGCCCCAGTGCGTGGACGCCAAGGGCTACCGTGACCATGCGATGCTCGAGCTGCTGTATGCCACGGGAATCCGTGTTTCTGAGCTGATCTCGCTGAACGAGGAAGATGTGAGCCTGAGTGCGAGCTTCATCCGCGCGCAGAGCAAGGGCAAGGAGCGCATCATTCCGCTCTATCCCGCCGCCGTCAAGGCACTCTCGCACTACATCAGGGAGGTGCGGCCACAGCTTCTGGCCGATCCGGAGGAAAGGGCGCTGTTCGTCAACATGAACGGTGAGCGCATGAGTCGCCAGGGGTTCTGGAAGATCGTCAAGCATTATCAGGAGACCGCCGGAATCTCCAAGGACATCACGCCGCACACGCTGCGCCATTCCTTTGCCGTGCACCTGCTGGAAAACGGCGCGGATCTGCGCTCCATTCAGGAAATGCTCGGCCATGCGGACATTTCCTCCACGCAGATCTATACGCACGTTGTGAAAAAGCACCTCAAGGACGTCTATCAGAAGGCGCATCCGCGGGCGTAAAAAGAAAAATGAAGGGCCGCTCAGAGAGCGGCCTTTTTCGTGCTGTGATTTCTCATTGCATTTCGGACAGATGTTTGATATAATTTCAAATAAGTATCATGGGAGGTGATGCGCATGCGGATCCTCGGTATTGACCCGGGAATCGCCATTGTCGGCTTCGGGCTGATCGAGGCGGAGCGCGGGCAGACGAAGCTCCTCAATTACGGCGCGATCACTACACCCGCCGGGCTGCCGCTGGCGCGCCGCCTTGTGCAGATCGAGCAAGATATGGAAGCGCTCATCGCGCAGCTCAAGCCCGACGCCATCGCGGTCGAGGAATTGTTCTTTTCGAACAACATCACCACCGGCATCGCCGTGGCGCATGGCCGCGGCATCATTTTGTGTACAGCGGAAAAAAGCGGCGTGCCGCTCTATGAATATACGCCCATGCAGGTCAAGCAGGCAGTCGTAGGGTATGGCCTTGCCGAAAAAAGACAGGTCATGGACATGGTCAAGCGCCTCTTAAAGCTCAAGGCCGTGCCGCGTCCTGATGATGCGGCCGACGCGCTGGCCATTGCCATCTGCCACGCGCGCAGCGCCACGTCGCTTTTGAGCCGCGTCAGCGGCGGCGACGTCAAGCAGACCGTCTGAGCGGGAGAGAGGGGCAGCTTATGTTTTATTATGTCAGCGGAACGGTCGCCCATGTGGAGCCGTACCTTGCCGTGATCGACTGCGGCGGCGTGGGCTATGCCTGCAAGACCACCAGCACGACGATCGCACAGCTTCAAGTGGGTAAAGCAGGAAAACTTTACACTTATTTGCATGTCGGAGAGGGGATCTTCGACCTCTATGGTTTTGCAACGCAAGGTGAACTCGGGAGCTTCAAGCAGCTCATCGGCGTTTCGGGCGTTGGGCCGAAGGCGGCGCTTGCGATCCTTTCGGTCTGCACGCCGCAGGGACTGGCGATGGCCGTCATCACGGGCGATGAGAAAGCGCTCATCGCCGCGCCGGGCGTCGGCAAGAAGATCGCCCAGCGCATCATTTTGGAACTCAAGGACAAGCTTGCCAAAGAGCAGCAGGAGAGCGGTATGCCTGTCGTCTCCGGCATTGTGGCCGGCGAGAAGAACAAGGCGGCCGAAGCCGCCGCTGCGCTGGCGGTGCTTGGCTACACGCAACAGGACATCGCCGTGGCGATGAAGGGCATCGACGCAGAAACTCTGCCGCTCGAAGAGATCGTGCGCCAGAGCCTCAAAAAAATGGTAAAATAGGAGAAACGATAAATGAACGAAAATACAAAAGAGGCTGCTAAAAAGGGCATTACCTTTGGAACCTGCCTTGCAATGGTTATCTCTTATGCGAACTGGCATAGCGTGGGTTGGGCGATTGTGCACGGTCTGATGAGTTGGCTATATGTGATTTATTTTGTGATTGCGTATTGAGTGTTTTCCCGTTGGACGGAAGAAAAGGAAAGTGACATTTTGAGCATTGATTTTGGAACTGACATTTATGAAGAGCCGATCGTGGCCAAAACCTTCCTGAGCGAGGACGCGCAGGAGGGCTCGCTGCGCCCGAAAACGCTTCAGGAATACATTGGTCAGGAAAAGGCAAAGGGAAACCTCGCCGTCTTTATCACGGCGGCGAAAAAGCGCGGCGAGTCGCTCGACCACGTGCTGCTGCACGGCCCGCCGGGCCTCGGCAAGACGACGCTTGCGGGTATCATTGCCCAGGAAATGGGCGTCAATATCCGCATCACCTCCGGTCCCGCCATCGAAAAGGCGGGCGACCTTGCGGCGCTGCTGACAAACCTGAACGAGGGGGATATCCTCTTCGTCGACGAGATCCACCGCCTGAACCGCAGCGTGGAGGAGATCCTGTACCCCGCGATGGAGGACTACGCCATCGACATCATCGTCGGCAAGGGGCCAAGCGCGAACTCCATCCGCCTCGACCTGCCGCACTTCACACTCATCGGCGCGACCACACGCGCAGGCCAGCTCTCCGCACCGCTGCGCGACCGCTTCGGCGTTACGCTGCGCCTGGAACTATACACGCCGCAGGAGCTTTCAAAGATCGTCACGCGCTCGGCGAGCATCCTGAATGTTGCGATCGATCCGACGGGTGCGCTTGAGATCGCGCGCCGCTCGCGCGGTACGCCGCGTATCGCCAACCGCATGCTGCGCCGCGTGCGCGACTTTGCGGACGTGAAGGCTGACGGCATGATTTCGAGGAAAGTAGCGGACGAGGCGCTCCGCGCGCTCGAGATCGACGATCTGGGGCTTGACCCCATCGACCACCGCATGCTGCGCGCCATCATTGAAAACTACGGCGGCGGCCCGGTCGGCATTGAGACTTTGGCAGCGACCATCGGGGAAGAGGCGGTGACACTGCTGGACGTTTACGAGCCGTATCTGATGCAGCTCGGCTTTTTGCAGCGCACGCCGCGCGGGCGCTGCGTGACGCGCAAGGCCTATGAGCATCTGGGGCTCTCCGTGCCGAAGAGCATAGAAGAAGTGCCGGAACAGCTCAGCTTGTAAAGGGAAAATGCTTTATTGTATTTTGCGAATCTAAATTTAAGACGAGGAACATATTATGGGAAAACTGTTTGGTACCGACGGGATCCGCGGCGTTGTCGGTGAGAATCTGACCGCCGATCTCGCGTTCCGCACGGGCAAGGCCATCGCGGCCGTTTTGAAGGAAGAAAAGGGCAGAAAGCCGGTCATCACCATCGGCAAGGACACGCGCATTTCGTCCGATATGCTGGAAAGCGCGCTGATCGCGGGCATCTGCTCCGTTGGCGGTGATGTGATGCCCTTCGGCGTGCTGCCGACACCGGCGGTTGCGTATCTCACTGTGCTCAAGGGGGCGGACGCGGGCATTGTCATCTCCGCTTCGCACAACCCCTACGAGCATAACGGCATCAAGGTTTTCAATGAGAAGGGGTATAAGCTTCCTGACGCGATTGAAGAGCAGGTGGAGGAGAAAATCCTCACCGATATCTATCCTGCTGCGACGCACGGCGAGATCGGTGTACTGCGCCACGGGTTACGTCAGTCCCGCGAGGCTTACATCGACCATCTTGCCGGCACGATCGAGAGCGACCTTTCCGGCCTTCGGTTGCTTGTGGACTGCTCGAATGGCGCATCGTCCGCGACTGCGCCGGAGCTGTTCGGACGCTTCCGCTGCTTCTGTGACTTCATCCACCGCGAGCCGGACGGCGTAAACATCAACGACCACTGCGGTTCGACGCATCTTGATGATCTTGCCGCCAAGGTCGTTGCGGGCGGCTACGATATTGGTGTTGCATTCGACGGCGATGCCGACCGCTGCCTTCTCGTTGACGAGAAGGGCGGCATCATCGACGGTGACAAGGTGCTCGCTGTCTGCGGCTCGGATATGAAGCGTCGCGGCAAGCTCAGCGGCGGCACGATCGTGGCAACGGTGATGTCGAATCTGGGGCTGCATGAGTTCTGCCGCAAAAACGGCGTGGGTCTTGTTTGTACCAGTGTCGGCGACCGCAATGTGCTTGAAAAGATGAACGAGTGCGGCTATAAACTCGGCGGCGAGCAGTCGGGTCACACGATCTTTACCGATTTTTCCACCACCGGCGATGGCCAGCTCACGGCGCTGCAATTCCTCGACGTGCTTTCACGCAGCGGCAAAAAGGCTTCCGAGCTTGCCTCTGTCTGTCCGCAGTACCCGCAGGTGCTGCTCAACGTTCCTGTTTCACATGAGCGCGGCGTGAAGGACGCTATCATGGCCTCCGATGCACTGGCTGCAGCGGTTGCGCTGCAGGAAGAGAAGCTCTCCGGCGAGGGTCGTGTGCTTGTCCGTCCGAGCGGTACAGAAGCGCTGATTCGCGTGATGGTTGAGGCAAAAACGGAACAAATTGCGCTTCTCGCGGCTGAGAATTTGGTGAATGTGATAAAAATGCTCTAAAACCGTTAGCGCTAATACTGAATTTTCGTAAATACTTGACAAAACCTAAGCACAGAAGGTATAATACATGCAGTATCATCAGAATGAGAGCCAGCATAAAGAGCTTGCCGCCTGCACAGACGAGCAGCTTTGCGCCATGGCCGCCGCGGGGCAGCGGGAAGCAGAAGAGCTTCTTGTCACGCGGTACTACGGCGTGGTGCGCGCGTGTGCGCGTCCTCTTTTCCTCGCCGGCGGCGATGGGGAAGACCTCATCCAGGAGGGAATGTTTGGCCTTATTCAGGCGATACGGGAGTATGACGCAGACAAGGCGGCGTCGTTTCACACCTATGCAGAGATCTGCATTCGCAGCCGCCTGTTTTCCGCGCTCCGTGCCGCGTCCCGCGGCAAGCATTATCCGCTGAACGAATCCATATCCCTTGATACCCCTTTCTTTGACAGTTCTTCTTACACCACCGGTACTTTGGATCCCAGCCACACAGACCCCGAGCTCCTCATTGCAGAGCGGGATCACGTGGAGAGCTTACTCGAGAGTACCCGCAAGCAGTTGTCCGAGTTCGAGGCGAAGATCTTAGGGTACTATTTGGAGGGCCTTTCCTGTCACGAGATCGCAAAGGCCGTTGGCAAGTCCCCAAAATCGGTGGACAACGCCGTGCAGCGCGTCCGTCGCAAGGCTGCACAGCACATTTCTTCCGGCGATATCAGCAAACGCTGAACGCATATATTTTTTTCTGATTCAAAGAGAGGGTAAAATCATGTACGAAGACAAGACTTTAGTTTGCAAAGAGTGCGGCAACGAGTTCGTGTTCACTGCCGGTGAGCAGGAGTTCTACGCGGAGCGCGGCTTCCAGAACGAGCCCCAGCGCTGCAAGGCCTGCCGCGACGCTCGCAAGAACGCCGCCCGTGGTCCCCGTGAGTACTTCACCGCAGTCTGCGCAGCTTGCGGCGGCGAGGCCAAGGTTCCTTTCGAGCCCAAGTCCGACCGTCCGGTCTACTGCAGCGAGTGCTTCGCCAAGATGCGCGCTGAGCAGTAAGTTCTTGTAACTGCTGATACGGAAAGTGTCCGCTTTTGCGGACACTTTCCTTTTTTATGCCGGCCTTTTCACAGTTTGTGTTTGCTTCCTTTTCCTTTTTTCTCATTTCCTATTGAAAAAGTGCGAAAAATGGGATAAACTATCTTCAGCAATTTTCACGGAGGTGAATCGAAATGATCGAAATTACGCGCGATACCATCATCGGCGACATTCTGGACGTTGCGCCGCACACGGCGCCGATCTTCCTGTCGATCGGTATGCACTGCCTGGGCTGCCCCAGCTCCCGCGGCGAAACGGTGGAAGAGGCCTGCATGGTCCATGGCATTGATGTGGACAAGCTGCTGGCTCTCGTGAATGAAGAGGCCAACAAGCCCGTCAAGGAATAAGAAAAGGACGCATACGGTTTTTCCGTATGCGTCTTATTCGCTCAGCAAAAGGAGACAGGATCAGTGGAGAAAAAAGAATTACAGCTTCAGCCGCGGCTGCAATGCCTCGCAGATCTTGTGCCGCAGGGCGCGCGGCTTGCCGATGTCGGCACCGACCATGGTTATCTTCCGGTCTGGCTCTTGCAGCACGGACGCATGGAAAGCGCCATCGCGTCGGACATCAACGCGCTGCCGCTTGACCACGCGCGCGCGACGGCTGCGGAGTACGGTGTGACGGCGTGCATCGACTTCCGCCTCTGTCCTGGGCTTGCAAAGATCGGGAGCGAAGAGTGCGACACGGTTGCCATCGCCGGCATGGGCGGAGAAACGATCATCGGCATTCTGGAAGCCGCGCCGTGGACGCGCGACGGCACGCATACGCTCATCTTGCAGCCGCAGACGAAGGTGGATCTCCTGCGCCGCTGGCTCTGTGAGAGCGGCTATCGCTTTCTGGAGGAGAAACTCGTGCGCGACAAGGAGCAACTTTATGTTGTCTTTCGCGTTACCGGCGGAGAGGTGAGCGCGCTGAGCGAAGCGGACGCGCTGACCGGTATTTTGCTGCGCGACGATCCGCTGTATGGGGAATATCTTTCGCAGCATCTTGCAAAGCTTGAGCGAGCGAGGGACGGGCTTGCCGTTTCGTCGCTTTCAGACAGGGACGCGCGCATCGCACGTTTGCAAGGTCTCATTGAGGAGATCGGGAAGCGGAAAGGGGAGTGGGAGCATGGCAACCGTATGTGAAGTGGAGCAGAGTCTTTTTGCCTGGGCGCCGCGCGAGAGCGCGATGGACTGGGACAATGTCGGCCATCTTGTCGGCGATCCCGAGCGGGAGGTCGAGCGCATTCTTGTCGCACTTGATATTACCGAGCGCGTGGTGCAGGAGGCCATTGACCTCGGCGCACAGCTCATCGTGTCGCACCACCCGGTGATGAACGTTCGCTGGCACGAGCGCGAAATGCAGACCCTGCGCAGCGATACGCGCCTCGGCGGCCTTTTGACGACGCTTGTGAAAAACGATGTTTCCGCCATCTGCATGCACACGAATCTGGACGCCGCGGACGGCGGCGTGAACGACTGTCTGGCGAAAAAACTTGGCCTGAACGATGTTTTTTGGCTCAATGACGAAAAAATCGGCCGGATCGGCACACTTTCCTGCGAAAAAGGGCTTGAAGAGTTCCTGCGAGATGTGATAGAATCACTTAGTTGCAGCGGCTTGCGATATCGCCGCGGCAGCGGGCGGGTACACCGCGTGGCCGTCGGCGGCGGCGCGTGCGGCGAATACATCCCGCAGGCCATTGCGCAGGGCTGCGATACGTTTGTAACGAGCGATCTGCGCTACAACGATTTTCTGGATACGCGGGGACTCAACCTGATCGACGCAGGGCATTTTCCGACGGAGAACGTCGTCTGTCCGACGGTCAAGGCGTATTTGGAGGAGCATTTCCCCGAGGTGAAAACCGTAATATCGACGTCGCACAGAGACGTCATTCAATACTATCTGTAAGGAGAGATCACATCATGTCCGGACATTCCAAGTGGCACAATATCCAAAAGACGAAGGGTGCGGCTGACGCCAAGCGCAGCGCCGCCTTCACTAAGATCGCCAAGGAGATCATCGTCGCCGTTAAGCAGGGCGGCTCGGGCGACCCCAATAATAACTCCCGTCTCGCAACCGTCATTGCCAAGGCGAAGGCTGCCAACATGCCCAACGACAACATCAAGCGCACCATCGACAAGGCGCTCGGCTCGGGCAACACCGACAACTACGAGTCCGTCACCTACGAGGGCTACGGCCCCGGCGGCGTGGCCGTCATCGTCGAAGCGCTGACCGACAACCGCCAGCGCACTGCGCCGGAGGTCCGCCACTACTTCGATAAGTACGGCAAGGGCATGGGCGCGCAGGGCTGCGTGAGCTGGTCGTTCGACCGCAAGGGCGTGATCATCATCGACAATGAGGACGGCGACTACGATGAAGATGCTGTGATGATGGACGCGCTCGACGCCGGTGCCGACGACTTCAATGCCGAGGACAACGTTTTCGAGATCACGACCGATCCCGATGCGTTCAACGATGTGGTCAAGGCGCTCGAGGAGAAGAATTATGCGTTCGTCAGCGCGGACATCAGCCTTGTCCCGCAGACCTATGTCAAGCTCGAGAGCGACGAGGACGTCAAGAACATGGAAAAGCTCCTCGATATGCTCGAGGATAACGAGGACGTCCAGAACACCTACCACAACTGGGACCAGGACTAAAATCCCTTGCAACTGCTGACTTTTTCAGCAGGGAAGAGTGCGCAGTTGTGACATATCTTTGTCCTGCTGCGGCGTATATGGCAGATTCTGTTGTGACATACATAACCGAAAAAAAGAGCTTGAGAAGATTTTCTCAAGCTCTTTTTTGCCGCCTGACTTATATGGATATGTTATAAAAATATATAAATATTCCACTTGAAATTATTCCCGTTGTTTGGTATTATAACTCGGCACGTCGGACGTCTGTTTTCGGCAGAAAAACAAGGTGCGCTGCGAGGAGAAGATTCCGCGGCGCGCTCCTGCTGTAACACCTGTATAGTCCCCCTTGCACGGACGGCCGGGTGAAAGGAGAAACATATGAGTAAGAACAACAACACGCAGAAGATCGTTGGTCTCGGTCTGTTCACCGCTATTGTGATCGTTCTGCAGCTGATGGGCAGCTTTATCCGGTTTGGCACGTTCAGCGTTTCGCTGGTGCTTGTGCCGGTCGTTATCGGTGCGGCGCTCTACGGCGCAGGTGCTGGCGCGTGGCTTGGCTTCGTGTTTGGCGTGGTCGTGCTGCTCAGCGGCGACGCGGCGGCGTTCCTCGGTGTCAACGCGCTTGGCACGATCCTGACGGTGCTTGTCAAGGGTGCGTTGGCGGGCTTCCTCTCCGGCGTTGTCTACAAGGCGCTTGAGAACAAGAACCGTATGCTTGCCGTGGTGCTGGCTGCTGTGACCTGCCCGGTGGTCAATACCGGCGTGTTCCTGATCGGCTGCCTGCTCTTCTTTATGGAGACCATCAGCGTCTGGGCAGACGCGGCGGGTCTTGGTGCAAATGTTGGCCAGTTCATGATCCTCGGCCTTGTGGGCGCGAACTTCATCTTTGAGCTGCTGTTCAACGCAGTGCTCAGCCCCGTGATCGTGCGCCTCATCCGCATCGGCAAGAAGGAAGTTGAATAAATAAAAAGAGAGTCCGGCAGGAAAGTCACCTGCCGGACTCTTTTGATCAGAAAAAGACGAGAGGGACGGCGAATCACGCCGTCCCTCTCATATTTTGTACGAGCATAACTGTAAGCCGGGTTCTGTATTTGACAGTCATCTATCTACGCGCCGTGTTGCCGCGGCGCTTTAGCCACCCCGGGAGCGGCCGGGCAAGCCTATTGCTCCCATACCGGTGTTGCTCCGGATAGAGTTTACAGCATCGGACACTCTCGAGCCGACGGGTGCGCTCTTACCGCACCTTTCCACCTTTTCCCGCAGCACTTTGCCTTTCCCGGTCTGCACGTTCTGCCTCCATCACGCCGGAGGGGCAGGCGTAAGCGGTGAGACCGTTTGCGCTTTGGCTGCAAACCCGGAAAGACAAAGTGCGCAGGTAGTCTATTTCTGTTGCACTTTTCCTCAGATCGCTCTGGGCGGGCGTTACCCGTTATCCTTGCCCTATGGAGCCCGGACTTTCCTCACAGCGAGCCTTTCGGCTTCGCCGCGCGACTGTCTGTCATACTCGCACGACTATTTTAGCCCATCGGGCGGAGCTTGTCAACGGAAAATCCATTGCTATTTTTTCCGGCCTGCGCTATACTATATAATGATTTTGCATGTTTGGCGAAAGGACAAAAAGCCATGACGATACAGGACTATTTAGCTTCCCTGCGGGGAAAAACAGCAGCGGTGCTCGGCATCGGCGTGAGCAACACGCCGCTCATCGAGCTTTTGTGCCGCAGCGGTGTGCAGGTCATCGCCTGCGACAAAAAGAGCCGCGAGGCGCTTGGCGAGCGTGCGCCGCAGCTGGAAGCACTGGGCGCGCAGCTGCATCTGGGCGAGGCATATCTTGACGATCTGCGCGCGGACGTTGTCTTTCGCACGCCGGGCATGCGGCCGGACGTTCCGGCGCTGCTCGAAGCGAGATCACGCGGCAGCATCGTGACATCGGAGATGGAGATCTTTTTCGAGGTCTGCCCCTGCACGATCATCGGCGTGACGGGCAGCGACGGCAAGACCACCACCACGAGCATCATTGCAGAAATGCTGCGCGCGGCGGGGAAGACAGTCTACCTCGGCGGCAACATCGGCCACCCGCTGCTGTGCGACGCGGAGAAGATGAAGCGCGATGATGTTGCGGTCGTTGAGCTCTCGTCGTTCCAGCTGCTGGATATGAAGCGCTCGCCGCACATCGCGGTGATGACCAACCTTGCGCCGAACCATCTCGATATGCACCGCGATATGGCGGAGTATATTGCGGCGAAGGAGAACATCTATCTCCATCAGAGTGCGGACGACATCGCCATCTTTAATGAGGATAACGACATCACGCGCGCGCTTTCTGAAAAGTCCCAAGCGCACACGCGGCTGTTCAGCCGCCGCGAAGCGGTCACGGACGGCGCGTTTCTGCGCGGTGACGCGATCATTCTGCGTCATAACGGACATGAGGAAGAGGTCATGCGCGTTTCGGATATTCGCCTGCCGGGGCTGCACAACGTCGAAAATTATCTTGCCGCTGTGACGGCGCTGGACGGCATCGTGCCCTATGACGTGATGCGAAAGACTGCGCGCAGCTTTGCGGGCGTGGAGCACCGCATCGAATATGTGCGCACGCTGCACGGCGCGAAGTGGTATAACGATTCCATTGCCACAAGTCCCACGCGCACCATCGCGGGGCTGCGCGCGTTTGATGAAAAGGTCATTCTGATCGCGGGCGGATATGACAAGCATATCTCCTTTGCACCCCTTGCACCGGAAGTGGTGCAGCATGTCAAGCTGCTGATCCTGTGCGGCGCGACGGCAGACGCCATCGAAAAGGCGCTGCGCGAGAACGCACGCGAGGAGGATCTTCCCGAGATCATACGCTGCGCGGATCTTGCCGCCTGCGTACAGACCGCTTACGAACGTGCCGGAACGGGCGATATTGTGACACTTTCGCCCGCGTGTGCGGCATTCGACTGCTTTACGAACTTTATGGAGCGCGGGAAAGCCTTCAAAAAGCTTGTGATGGCGCTGCCGGAATAGGGAAAAGCTGTGCTGTCATAGGCTTCATCGAATCGAGGTGGAGCCGATGCGAAGGCGAAAGCTGCTTTCTGGCAAAAAACGCGCGCTGCTGTTGGCGCTCATTTTGCTGGCAGTACTGTTGGCGCTCACCGTCGTTGCGATGACGCACTTAAAGCCCGTGCTCACGTCGCTTGCAACGGCGCGGGTGTCGAATACGGTCAACGGTATCGTCACCGCCGCCGTGAATGAAACGATCTACAGCGGCGGCGTGGATTACGATCAGCTCATTTCCTTTGAAAAAGACAATGAGGGCAGGATTACGGCGGTCAAGAGCAACATGGCGGAATGCAACCGCCTGCAATCCGCCATCATCGACGAGGTGCTGGAAAAGCTCTCCGAGGTGACGACCAAGGAGCTTTCCGTGCCGGTCGGCACACTGCTCGGCTCACCGTTTCTCTCGGGGCGCGGGCCGCTCATTCGGGTGCGGATGCAGTCGGTCGGCTCGTCGAGCGCGCATTTTGAAAATACGTTCACGTCGGCAGGCATCAACCAGACCAAGCACCAGATCTATCTTGTGGTGGACGTCTATGTCAGCATTTTGCTGCCCGGATTTTCCACGACAACAAAGTTCAGCAACACTTATTCCGTGGCGGAGACCGTTATCGTCGGCTCCGTGCCGGACAATTACACCTATTTCAGCAACGGCGCGGACATGGAGCAGAACGCGGAAGATTACATCATGAACAACGGCTGACTGCCTTTTGCGCACCGCCGGAGAGAGGGAACGCACTATGGACAAAAATATCCGGATCGACGAGATCGTAACACGGCTGAATGCCGCCTCCGACGCTTACTACGGCGGGCAGGAGGAGCAGATGACGAACTACGAGTGGGACGCTCTTTTTGACGAGCTGACCGCTCTTGAAAAAGAGACCGGCTACGTCCGGCCCGACAGTCCCACGCAGGTGACGAGCCATTCCGGGAACGAAATGGACGGCGAGGGGGAGAAGGAAGTGCACGAATACCCCGCGCTTTCGCTCGCCAAGACGAAAAAGGTAGCGGAATTGCAGGACTGGGCGGGGGAGCGCGCGATCTGGCTTTCGTGGAAGCTCGACGGCTCTACCCTTGTTGCGACCTACGACGGCGGGAAGCTCACGCGCGTTCTGACGCGCGGCAACGGCACCGTCGGCACGAACATCACCTATATGGCCGCTGCGATCCGCGGCATTCCCGTGAAGATCGCGGACAAGGGACACCTTGTTGTGCGCGGCGAGGCAACCATCTCCTACGCGGATTTTGAGGCCATCAACGATACGCTTGAGGACGCGGACGACCGATACGCGAATCCCCGCAACCTTGCCGCCGGCACGCTGGCACTCGACAAGACGAATCTCGACAAAGTATGTGAGCGCAATGTGACCTTCAACGCTTTCACGCTCGTCCATATGGACGAGGAGCTCCGCTCCTGGGGCGCGCGCATGGACTACCTCGATCGGCTGGGCTTTACGACCGTCGAGCGCGAGGAAACGGACGCGGTGCATCTGCCGGACGCCATTGCGCGCTGGACGAAGAAGGTCGATTCCGGCGAGATGGGCATTCCTGTTGATGGCCTTGTCATCACCTATGACGATACCGACTACGCCGCGACCGGCAGCGTGACGGGGCACCACGCCACGCGCGCGGGTCTTGCCTACAAGTGGGCGGACGTATCCGCTGAGACCGTGCTCGACCATATCGAATGGTCGTGCGCGGCGTCGACCATCACACCGGTCGCGGTCTTCGACCCCGTGCAGCTTGAGGGGACGACCGTTTCGCGGGCCTCTCTTTGCAATGTGAGCGAGCTCGAGCGCCTCGGCATCGGCGCGGACAGGAAGACGACGCTGCGTGTCATCAAAGCAAATAAGATCATTCCGAAGTGCATCGCGGTCGTGCGCGCGGAGGGGAGTTATGAGGTCCCGAGCGCCTGCCCCGTTTGCGGCGCGGCGACCGAGGTGCGCGTCAGCCCGGTGAGCGGCGTAAAGACGCTGCGCTGCACCGATGCAAACTGTCCTGCCAAGCACCTAAAGCGCTTTGTTCGTTTTGCGAGCAAGGCGGGTCTTGATATTGACGGTCTCTCCGTGCAGACGCTGCACGAGTTCGTCAACCGCGGCTACCTGCGCGATTTTTCTGATCTCTACCATCTGAACGACCACGCAGGCGAGATCGTCGCGCTCGAGGGCTTTGGCGAAAAGTCCTGCGCCAACCTGATGGCGGCCATCGAAAAGAGCCGCAAAGCTGATCCTGTTCACCTCATCTTTGCGCTCTGCATTCCGAACATCGGCACAGATGCGGGCAAAAAGCTCATTGCGGCACTCGGCACGAAGGGCTTCCTTGCGCGTATCGAGAGCGGCGAGGGCTTTGAGGATGTAGACGGCATCGGCGTGGAAAGATCGAACGCGCTTTTGCACTGGTTTGCAGACGAGGGGAATCGCGCGCTTTTCGAGCGTCTGATGCATGAACTTCTCGTGGATGAGGTTGCACCAAAAGTCGCAAACGACGGGACTTGTAAAGGATTTACCTTTGTCATTACGGGCGACGTGCACACTTTCAAAAACCGCGATGACTTCAAGGCCTATGTCGAGCGGCAGGGCGGCAAGGTCGCAGGCAGCGTCTCGGGAAAAACGTCGTATCTCGTCAGCACCGATGGGGAGTCCGGCTCATCAAAGGCGAAGAAGGCCAAGGAGCTGGGCGTTCCGGTGCTTTCCGAGGAAGCGTTCATCTCTCGCTTCGGCGGGCCGGATGGGGAAACGAACGCTGCTCCTGCCGATGACCAGCAAATCAGCATGGAATCATTGCTGTAAAGCAAAATCGCTGTATAGAAAAAACTCTGTTCCGATCGGAACAGAGTTTTTTCGTATCAATGTCTTACATCAGGTCTTTGATATGGCTCAGCCGATCGAGCGCCGCATACAGTGTTTCGTCTTTTTTGGCGAAGTGCAGGCGGATGATGTTGTTGATCGGCTCGCTGAAGAAGGAGCTTCCCGGCACCGAACCGACGCCGACCTTGCGTGCGAGCTGCTCGCAGAAGTCAACATCGCTCTGCCCCTTTTTGAGGTACGGAGAAATATCGGCCAGCACGAAGTATGTGCCTTCGGGATCGGTGAAGGGAATGCCGATATTACGCATGCCATCGGTGAAGATCTTCTTCATGTGTGCATAGTGCGCGCCGAATTCATCGTAGTAGCTTAGCGGCATATTGAGTCCCACGACCGCGGCCTCCATCAGCGGGGACGGGCAGCCGACGGTGGTGAAATCGTGATACTGGCGGATGCGCGTCATGATCGGCTCCGGCGCAATGGCGTAGCCGAGTCGCCAGCCGGTGATGGAGTAGGTCTTGGAAAGCGAGGAGCAGGACACCGTGCGCTCCCACATGCCGGGGAGGCTGTTCATATAAACGTGCTTGCGGCCATCGTAGATGATATGCTCATACACCTCGTCCATGATGGCGTAAACATCGTAGCGGACGCAAAGCTCGGCAATGATCCTGAGCTCTTCCTCGGTGAAGACCTTGCCGCAGGGGTTCGAGGGGTTGCAGATGATGATGGCCTTTGCACCGCCGCGGAAGGCGTCCTCCAGTACGTTCGGGTCGAAGGAGAACGTCGGCGGGTTCAGGGGGATAAAGACCGGCTCGCAGCCCGCCATGATGGTCTGGGCACGGTAATTTTCAAAAAACGGGGAGAACATCACAACGCGGTCGCCCGGATCGGTCAGGGCGAAGAGCGTGTCGACCATGGCTTCGGTCGAACCGATGGTGGCGACGATCTCGGTCTCAGGGTCAATGGTGCGGCCCATGAAATGGCCGCACTTGCGCGCGATGGCCTGACGGAAGTTCGGCGCACCCATCGTGATGGGGTACTGGTGGGGGCCTTCGTGGCTGACCACCTCAAGGCGATCCGTCATCTCCTTGGGCGGGTCAAAATCGGGGAAGCCCTGCGCCAGGTTGATCGCGCCGCTCTCATTGGAGATGCGCGTCATTCTGCGAATGACGGAATCGGTAAAATGCTGGTTTCTGCTGCTCATTTGCTGCATAGGGGTACCGTCCTTTCCGTTGCGGCCGGTGCGGAACACGCCCGCAGAGCCGCGATAAAGTCAAGTAATTCTTATACTATACGGGGCGGGGAAATTGTCAAGTATTGCGCAAAGCCCTACGGAAAAGTTTGGCGCTTTGCCGTGATAGAGCGGGAACACATTGCGCGCTTTTGTATAGAATGGAGCAGGCGAACGCCGGGAGAGGGGGGAGAAGCATGGTTCCGAATCCGCCGCCGCGCCCGCCGTCCGGCCCGTGGCGCTGCGTGGGGCTGTGTGCATTGGCGCTGGGGCTCGGCATTTTTATCACGGCTGTTTTTCCAGTTGGGGCGCTGATGTTTCTGGTCGCATTTCTTCTCATTCTTTGTGGGCTTGGCTGTTTGCGCAGATTTTAGGAGGGAAAAGCATGAAGATCATCGTCTGGAAATCACCGAAGGCTCTCTCGTCGCTGCTGCGGCGCATGTTTGGCGTCAGAGAAGGCGCATAACGCGCGTCCACTACGCATAGAGTGCAGTAACCACTTAGCCGAAGGAGAGGACCGCAATGGAACTGGAATTGAAAAAAGAGCAGTTTGCCTGTTATCAGGCGCTGCCGCAGTTGAGCGAAAACCGTGAGGAAACGACGGAAACCATCGTACCGGACTATCTGCCGGATATTGCCCGCATCGTGGATGCGAGCGGGTGCCTTTTCCTGCGCAGCCGCGAGATCACAGACGGAAAAGCACAGGTGTCAGGCACGATCCGCATGACGCTTTTGTATGTGGCGGAGGACACGCAGGGAATGAAATCGTTTGAGTATTCCCTGCCGCTCGAGGAAATGATCGAGGGGCGCGCGCTTTCAAGCGGCACAGACTGCTGTTTGGAGGGCAGGCTCTGCTCATGCGAGGTGCGCATGCTCAACCCGCGCAAGATCTTCACGCGCGTGAATGTGGAACTGGCGCTCACACCGTACGTACCTGCGTCGCTGAGCGTATGCAGCGGCGTAAAGGAGCAGGAGGCTTACAAGATCGAAACGCTGTGCGAGAAGAAAGAGATCACCGTAATCCGTGCCGTTCGGGAAAAGGATTTTACCTTCGCCGATGAGGTGATGCTCTCCGGCACAAAGGAGCCGATCCGTGAGCTGCTGCGCAGCAAATGCGTGCTGCGCACGACCGACTGCAAGGAGATCGGCAACAAGATCGTGCTCAAGGGCATTGCCCGTCTGGACGCCGTATATCTCGATGAGGGCGGAAACCTCGCCTCCTTGAGCGGCGAACTGCCGTTTTCGCAGATCCTCGACGGCCTTTCCGAGGAGGGGGAAACGACGGTGCGTGCGTCGCTGCGCCTGACGGGCGCGGAGATCCATGTCGGCGGCGAGAGTGAACCGGATAATTTCCGCACCGTTTCGCTGCGGCTGACGATCAGTGCCTTCGCTGCGGTGCGCGAAACACGCAGCGTCTGCTGTGTTACAGACCTTTACAGCACGGCGTATGAGCTGAACGCAAAGACGGAAACGGTCGAGCTGTGCGACAGCGCAGCACTGGTGCTGCGCGAGCAGCTCGTGCGTGAAAAGATCGAAACGGGCGCAGAGGTGCAGAATGTGCTTGCCGCAGACGTGATCTTCAGCAGCGCTGGCGTCAGCGACTCCGGCGCGTCCTCGGCGCTGCGCGCGACGGCCAATCTGCGCGTGCTGTATCTCGACGAAAACACTGTGCCGCTGCTCTCAGAGCGGCGGAGCGAGGTGCTGCTTGAAACCGATCTGCCGCTCGCCGGTCAGGCGCGGGTGCAGGATGTGTATGCCGGTGAGATCGCTGCATCTGTCGGCGCGGACGGCGTGGAACTGCGTTTTCCTGTGACCTTTGCTGTCAGTGTAGTGGAGATGCCGTCTTACCCCTGTCTCCAGTCCTTGCAGGCGGAGGAATGTGAGAAAAAGGAGAAAAACGTTCCGTCGCTCGTGCTGCGGGCAATGAAGCCGGGGGAACGGCTGTGGGATATTGCCAAGCGGTACCGCACGACGGTCGAGGCCATTCTTGCTGCCAATGAGCTCAAAGAGGAATCGGCCACGGTGAGCGGGAAGCTCCTGCTGATCCCGCGCAGGCGCTGAGGAACGGAGGAAGAGGGTATGAGCATGAATACGGAGATCTATCAGGATATTTCCACCCGCACGGCGGGAGACATCTACATTGGCGTGGTCGGCCCTGTGCGCGCGGGCAAGTCGACGTTTATCAAGCGCTTCATGGAAACGCAGGTCATTCCGAATATCGACAATGTCTACCGTCGCGAGCGGGCGAAAGATGAGCTGCCGCAGAGCGGCAGCGGCCGCATGGTGATGACGGCGGAGCCGAAATTCGTACCGGAAGAGGCCGTTGACATCGCGCTCGACGAGGGCAGCAGCTGCTCGGTGCGGCTCATCGACTGTGTGGGCTATATGATCCCCGGCGCAACGGGACAGATGGAGGGAGAAAGCCCCCGCATGGTCTCAACGCCGTGGCTCGACCGCGAGGTAACGATGAGCGAGGCGGCGGAGCTTGGTACCACGCGCGTGATCCGTGAACATTCGACCATCGGCGTTGTGGTGACGACCGATGGCAGCATTACCGACATTCCCCGCGAGGACTACATAGAGGCCGAGGGACGCGTGATCCGCGAGTTGCAGGAGATCGGCAAGCCCTTCCTCGTCCTGCTCAACGCAGCAGAGCCGGAAAGCGAACGCGTGCAAGCGATGGCAAGGGATATTGCTTCACGCTATGGCGTGACGTGCCTGCCGGTAAACTGCCTGACGCTCGACGATGCGGCGGTGGGACAGATCCTCAAGGCCATTCTCTACGAGTTCCCACTCTGTGAGCTTGATCTTTTTATTCCGCCGTGGGTCGAGGCGCTGAGCGACGACCACCCGATCAAAAGCGGACTCTATCAGGCCATTCGAGAAAACACGAGCGCGCTCCATTGTATCCGCGAGGTACAGGGGGCGATCGGCGCCATTGGCGACTGCGAGAATGTCAGCAGCGCTCGCATTACTTCCATTCAACTCGGCACAGGCGTTGCCGCGGCGGAATTGCAGCTCCCGCGCACACTGTTCTACCAGACGCTCAGCGAACAGTCGGGTTTTGACGTGAAGGACGACGGCGACCTTTTGAGCCTTCTCACCGAGCTTTCGGCGGTCAAGGCGGAGTATGACAAGGTGGCGCAGGCGGTTGCCGACGCGCGCGAGAGCGGCTACGGCATCGTCGTCCCGACCGTCGATGAGTTGAACCTCGAAGAGCCGGAGATCATGAAGCAGGGCGGGCGTTACGGCGTGCGGCTCAAGGCGAGCGCGCCGAGCCTGCACATCATTCGCGCCGACATCGAAACGACGGTTTCGCCCATCGTCGGCAACGAAAAGCAGAGCGAGGACATGGTCAATTATCTCTTGCAGGAGTTTGAGGGCGACACGACGAAGATCTGGCAGTCCAATATCTTCGGCCGCAGCTTCCATGAGATCGTGAACGAAGACTTGCAGGCAAAGCTCAAGCACATGCCGGACGACGCGCGCCTCAAGCTTCGCCAGACGCTTGAGCGCATCATCAACGAGGGCACCGGCGGTCTCATCTGCATCATTCTATAAAAAACAAAGAGAGAGGACCTTCCTCTCTCTTTGTTACATTTCTGTAACCGGAATGTCATTGCTTTGTAACTTGTCATTTCCGCCGCCCACTGTTATGCTGTTCTATAAAGAAGGATAACAGGAGGAAGAGAATATGAGCCGAAAGATCGCGCTGCCGCTGCTGGTGGCAGCGGCGCTTGTCAGCATCATTTTAGCAAGCCGCACCCCGCAGCTTATCGTGTAGGAGAAGGCGGACGCGCACGACGCTGCCGCTTACCACGGATATTCTCGGCGAGTGGTTTACCGCTGAATAAGTGGAATGCGTGAAACAGAAAAAAGGAACCGATTCTTTACGAATCGGTTCCTTTTTTATTGAAAATCTTACTTGGCCAGCACCTTTTTGAGCTTGGCGAAACGGGGGAGGGAATCCTCCTTTGGGAGCTTCGGCTCGCCCTGAATGAGGGGCAGCACATAGTCGATGAGCTCCTGCTTGACACCGTTGTGCGTGTCGTTGATCCACTCGAGCGGGATCTTCTTTTCATAGTTTGCAACAGACGTGAGCGGAAGGAGCTTCGTCTTGCAGGCGTAGTGACCGTTCACGGTCTCGCGCTCGAAGGCAACCATCTTATCCGTGATGCCCGCGACGGCGTTCTCCACCGCGGCGCGGCCCGCCATAACGGCCTCTTCAATGTCGGTCTCGGAGGCCAGGTGCGCGCCGCAGCGCTGGAGCAGCGACAGCTCGATGCCGCGCACCTTCGCGCCGGTCTTTTCCTTCACGATGCTCGCAAGCAGCGCTGCAAGGCCGCCGAGCTGCGCGTGGCCAAAGCCGTCCGTCGCGCTGGTCTTGGCCTCGGAAACAAAGCTGCCGTCGGCATAGTGGATACCCTCGGACACGGCGACCATGCAGCTGCCGGTCTCCTTATAAACGCGCTGGACGTCGGCAAGGAAGGTATCCATGTCGAAGTCGGTCTCGGGCAGGTAGATGAGGTCGGGACCCGCGCCGTACTTCGTCGCGAGCGCGGCGGCGGCAGTCAGCCAACCGGCGTGGCGGCCCATGATCTCGACAATGCAGATCATGCCCGTGTCGTAAACGTGCGCGTCCTGATAGACCTCCATCAGGCTCGTTGCGATGTACTTTGCAGCGCTCGCGTAGCCGGGGCAGTGGTCGGTGCCGTAGAGGTCGTTGTCGATCGTCTTGGGCACGCCCATCACGCGGCACTCGTAGCCGACCTTCTGCATGTACTTGGAGATCTTGTTGCAGGTGTCCATCGAGTCGTTGCCGCCATTGTAGAAAAAGTAGCGGACGTCATGCTTCTTGAAGACCTCAAGAATGCGCTTGTAGTCCGTGTCGTCCTCGTCGGGGTCCTTCATCTTGTAGCGGCAGGAGCCGAGGGCGGAGGAGGGGGTATACTTGAGAAGCTCCAGCTCCTTCGGATCCTCCATGCTCATATCAAAGAGTCTGTCGGCCAGCACGCCCTTGATGCCGTGCTCTGCGCCGTAGACATTCGTGATGCTGCCGGAATCGAGCGCCGTGCGGATCACGCCGTAAGCGCTTGCGTTGATGACGGAGGTCGGGCCGCCGGACTGACCGATGATGCACGCGCCTTTCAATTCACTCATATCGTTTCTCCTTTTTTAAGCCTTGCCGGCGCAGCCAAGCACGTCGACGAGCTTGTGGCGGACGAGCTCCTTGATGTTGGCACGGGCGGGCTTGAGGTATTCACGCGGGTCAAACTTGTCGGGGTGCTCATCGAGGAAAGCACGCACGGTGCCGGTCATGGCAAGGCGCAGGTCAGAGTCGATGTTGATCTTGCAGACGGAGAGCTTTGCGGCCTCGCGCAGCTGATCCTCGGGCACGCCGATAGCGTTGGGCATCTTGCCGCCGTGCTCGTTGATCATCTTGACATACTCCTGCGGGACGGAGGAGGAGCCGTGCAGCACGATGGGGAAGCCGGGCAGGCGCTTGGAGACTTCCTCCAGCACATCGAAGCGCAGCGGGGGCGGGACGAGGATGCCCTGCTCATTGACGGTGCACTGCTCGGGCTTGAACTTGTAAGCGCCGTGAGAGGTACCAATGGCAATGGCAAGGGAGTCGCAGCCGGTCTTGGAGACGAATTCCTCGACCTCTTCGGGATGGGTGTAGGACGCCTCGTGCGCGGCGACCTTGACCTCGTCCTCGATACCGGCGAGGGTGCCGAGCTCGGCCTCGACCACAACGCCGTGGTCGTGCGCGTATTCGACGACTTTCTTCGTGATCTCGATATTTTCGGCGAAGGGCTTGGAGGAGGCGTCGATCATCACGGAGGTAAAGCCGCCGTCGATGCAGGACTTGCAGGTCTCAAAGTCCGGGCCGTGGTCAAGGTGCAGCACGATGGGAATATCGGGGCAACACTCGACCGCGGCTTCTACGAGCTTGACGAGGTAGGTGTGGTTCGCGTAGGCGCGGGCGCCCTTGCTGACCTGCAGGATCACGGGCGCGTGCTCTTCCTGGCAGGCCTCGGTGATACCCTGCACGATCTCCATGTTGTTGACGTTGAACGCGCCGATGGCGTATCCGCCGTCATAGGCTTTTTTGAACATTTCGGTAGATGTTACGAGCGGCATAATATCTTCTCCTTTTTTAGTAAAGTTGTTTCAAATGATTGGTACGTTTGGGACTATTTGGTATTGTAGCACATGAATCGGATTTTGCAAGAGGGGAACGTGCAATTTTTGAAAAAGGAGACAAAGTGTTGCCTTTGTCTCCTTTTTGCGGCAGGTGCGCAGGGCAGCCCTGTCAGATGTTCGCCTTGATGGTCTCGGCGATCTGGTCGGCCGTCAGGCCGTATTCGCGCAGCACGTCCGCCGCCTTGCCGGACTGGCCGAAGCGGTCGTTCACGCCGATCTTGTGGAACTTGCAGTTCACCTTGCCCATCAGGACGTCGGCCACGGCGTCGCCCAGGCCGCCGATGACGCTGTGCTCCTCAACGGTAATGACCTTGCCGCATTTTTCGGCGTACTTCGTCACGCACTCTGCGTCGATGGGCTTGATGGTGTGGATATTGATGACGGCAGCGTCGATGCCATCGCTTGCGAGCGCCTCGGCGGCCATCAGGGACTCGTTGACCATGAGGCCGGTCGCGAAGATCGCAACATCTTTGCCCTCGCGCAGGACGTTGGCCTTGCCGATCTCAAAGGGCTTGACCATGTCGCCCTCGAAAACGGGGGTGGCGAGACGAGCAAGGCGCATGTAGACCGGGCCGTCGACCTCGGCGATCGCCATGGTGGCGGCCTTAGCCTCGTTGGCGTCCGCGGGGCAGATGACCGTCATGCCGGGAATGGCGCGCATGAGCGCGAGATCCTCGATGCACTGGTGGCTGCCGCCGTCCTCGCCGACGCTGACACCCGCATGCGTGGCGCAGACCTTGACATTAAAGTGCGGGTAGGCAACACTGTTTCGGATCTGCTCATAGGCGCGGCCGGCCGCGAACATCGCAAACGAAGAGCAGTAGGGGATGAGGCCCATCGTGGACATACCGGCGGCGATGTCGACCATGTTGGCCTCGGCAATGCCGCAGTTGTAGAATTTTTCGGGGTGCGCCTTGGCGACCTTGCAGGTCTGCGTGGCGTTGGCGAGGTCGGCGTCGAGCACGACGACCTTATCGTTCTTTTCGACCAGTTCGATCAGCGCTTCGCCGTAAGCCTGACGGGTCGCAATTTTATCAGCCATGTTCTTAGTCCTCCAATTCCTTCAGTGCCTGCTCGCGCTGCTCGGCGTTCGGGGCCTTGCCGTGCCAGCCGACCTGGTTCTCCATGAACGAAACGCCCTTGCCCTTGACCGTGTGGGCGAGGATCGCCTTGGGCTTGCCGGGCATGGTGGGCTTGGAGAGCGCTGCCTCGATGGCGTCAAGATCATTGCCGTCGGGCAGCTCGATGAGATCGAAGCCGAAGGCGCGCAGCTTGGCGGGAAGATCGCCAAGACTCATGACCTGATCATTCGTGCCGTCGATCTGGAGCCCGTTGTTGTCGATGATGACGGTCAGATTGTCGAGTTTATAGTGCGCAGCGGCCATGTAAGCCTCCCAGATCTGCCCCTCCTGGCTCTCGCCGTCGCCGACGAGGGCGAAGACCTTCGTATCCTTGCCGAGATGCTTGGCACCGAGCGCCATGCCGACGGCGATGGACACGCCCTGACCGAGAGAACCGGTGGAAGCGTCCACACCGGGGACCTTCTTCGCGTCAGGGTGGCCCTGCAGGATGGAGTGGAGCTGGCGGAAGTTTGCGTACTCGTCGCGGGAGATGAAGCCCTTGGCGGCGAGCACCGCATAATAGCAGGGGGCGGCATGACCCTTGGAGAGCACGAAGCGATCACGGTTGGGATCGTGCGGGTTCTTGGGGTCAACGCGCATGTGGTTGAAGAAAACGCTGGTCATCAGTTCCACCGCGGACAGCGAACCGCCGGGGTGGCCGCTGCCGGCGTTGGCGGTCATCGTGATGATGTCGCGCCGCACCTGCCGGCAGATGGGGGAAAGCTCTTTTGTATTCATGGAAACCCTCCTTGAAAAATACATTTCATCAACAAATAAGTATATCGGATCAGGCGGGGAAAGTCAATTTGATTCCTTGTTCTTTTTCATCTTTACATGCGACAAGGGATTTGCCTTTGCAGCCACGCGCAGCGCATCGTTATCGATGTGCGTATAGATCTCCGTCGTGTTCAGATGCTCATGCCCGAGCACCTCCTGCACGGCTTTGACGTCCACGCCATTTTGCAGCATGAGCGTTGCCGCCGTGTGGCGCAGCTTGTGCGAGGAGTATTCTGAAGCGTCGAGCCCCGCGGCGCTCAGGTGCTTTTTGACGAGCGCGTGGACGCTCGAGCGGCTGATGCGCTCGTTGCGCGACGAGAGAAAGAGGGCATTGTGGTCGCGGCCGGAGATGGGGCGGCGGACGGCGAGATAACGCTTGAGCGCGTCCTTGCAGGCATCGTTTAAGTAGACGATGCGCACCTTGTTGCCTTTGCCGAGCACGCGCAGTGCGTCGTCCTGAATGTCCTGCAAATCAAGGCCGCAAAGCTCGGAAATGCGCAGCCCGCAGTTCAGAAAAATCGTCAGAATGCAGTAGTCGCGCTCGCGGTTCTGTCCGTCGACCGACTGCAAAAGCTGCACGCTTTCATCGAGCGTCAGGTACTTCGGCAGCGTTTTTTTAATCTTGGGGGAGTCGAGATCCTTGCAGGGATTTGTGTCCAAAAGGTGCGCCTTATTGACTAAATAGTTATAAAAAGACCGAATTGTCGCGATTTTTCGCGCTCTGGACGCGGCATTTAAGCCGTAATCGGATATGTCGCTGTTCTGGTGCTGCACGCGGTCGCGGCTCAAATAGGTCATGTAGGCGTAAATGTCGGTTAATGTTACATTTTTCACAAAGTCGAGATCCACGTCCATGATGGAGATCTCGCTGAGAGGAAGATCGCGCAGGGAGGGATCGCGCGACTGCTTCAAATAGCGGAAAAAGTTCCGAAGGTCGAGGAAGTATTCGTCGACCGTTTTCTGCGAGTGTGCTTTGATGGTCTCGTGATACGATAGAAAATCGCGCAGGATCGGCGGCGATTCCAAGCGGTAGTCGTTCATGTTGTCAGGTGACTGTATGGAATGTCAAAAGGATCGCGTGATCGCAGCGCGCAAAGCGCGCTGAAAAGACATGGGGAATGGACGGTTTCTTCCTCCATACATAATTGAACAAAATAAAAATTTTGTTCAATTTAGGGGAGGGGAATTTTGCCGCTTCCCCGGAAATCGCGTATTTTGACACCGTTTCAGCCGCAAACCTCCTTGTCTGAGTGTGGGATATTATCGTGACGCGCTTTGTACAGATTTTGGTTGCACTGCATTGCTTGCGGTGCTTACGCCTGTACGATGGCGCGCATCGCTTCAGCGATGTTGCGCACTTCGATGAGCGCAAGACCCTGCGGCGTGCGGATCTGATCCTTGCGCTGCTTTGGAATGATACAGGTCTCAAAGCCCAGACGGTGTACTTCGCTCAGCCGCTCGCTCAAGTGGTTCACACTGCGAAGCTCGCCCGTGAGGCCGACTTCGCCGATGGCGGCGACGTGGTTGCCGATGGGCTTGTCAAGATAACTCGACGCGAGTGCCAGCACGGCGGCAAGGTCTGCCGCCGGCTCGTCCACACTGAGTCCGCCGATGACATTCAGAAACGCGTCGCAGCTGGATACCTTGAGCGCACCGCGCTTTTCGAGCACCGCCATCAGCATGGCGGCGCGGTTGTAGTCAAAGCCGTTGCTCGTCCGCCGCGAGACCGATTGCGCCGCGGGCGCGAGCAGCGCCTGCACCTCGGCCAGCACCGGGCGCTGGCCTTCCATCACGCAGGTGACGCAGGTGCCGGGCGCGTCGTCCGGGCGGCCGGAAAGCAGCATTTCCGAAGGATTCGGCACCTCGACAAGGCCCTCGCTGCGCATTTCAAAGACACCGATCTCATTCGTCGCGCCAAAGCGGTTTTTTGCCGCGCGCAGGATGCGGTAGCTCATGTGCGCTTCACCTTCGAAGTACAGCACGCAGTCGACCATGTGCTCCAATACCTTCGGGCCTGCGATCGAGCCCTCCTTATTGACGTGTCCGATGACGAAAACAGTGATGCCCTCCCCTTTGGCGAGCTGCATCAGTTCCATCGTACAGGCGCGCACCTGCGCCACGCTGCCCGCGGGCGATTCCAGTGAATCCAGATAGAGCGTCTGAATGGAGTCGACGATCAGAACGTCCGGCTTTTCCTCTTCAACGGTCTGCAACACATCGCCAAGGCAGGTCTCCGACAGGACATACAGCTTGTCCGACTGTACGCCAAGGCGGTCGGCGCGCAGCTTGAGCTGACGCGGCGATTCTTCGCCGGAAACATACAGGATCTTAGCGTTTTCACTCAGCTTTCCGCAGATTTGCAGCATCAAAGTGGATTTTCCGATGCCCGGTGCACCGCCGACGAGCACGAGCGAGCCCTGCACGGCGCCCCCGCCCAGCACACGATCCAGCTCCCCCATGCCGGTGGGAAAACGGATCTCCTGCGCGGTATCCAGCTCGCCGATGGGACGCGCCTTCGCGCGCAGTGAGCGGCTGCGCCCGCTTGCCTTCGGCTTGGCGGTGTCGCTGACGCTTTGCTCAACGAGCGTGTTCCATGCGCCGCAGCTCGGGCAGCGGCCCGCCCATTTTGGCGTTTCGTTGCCGCATTCGGTGCAGAAAAATACGCTTTTTGCCTTTGCCATATTGTAAACCTCTTTTGCTTTACTGTGCTGGCCGCAACAGGCCAGTTGCGATTACGACCGCTAACTTTTGCTGATAGTCGGCGCTTTTTAAGAGCGCCGTTTCATTCTCATTGCTCAAAAAACCGCACTCGATCAAAATCGCGGGCGCAGTGACATTTTTCATCAGATAGATCGACGGATCGATGCTCTTTTCCGCTTTTTGATTTTCCAGGTTGACCGTCTCGTTGAGCAAGCGCTGCACGGCGTTCGCAAGCGCTGCGCTTCCCTCTTCTATTCCATAGAATACCTGCGCACCGTGCGTCCTTTTAGACGACGGAAGGCTGTTCTGGTGAATACTGACAAGGATAGCACCTTGCGTGCCGTTAACGAGCGCGACGCGGTTTTTAAGGTCGGAACGCTTCTTTTCCCGCAGCGTGGCGGCACCTTCTGAGTGAATCGAGCGGTCATCGGTGCGCGTCATGCGCGTTTCTTCTCCGAGAAGAATGAGCAGCCCTTCGAGCCGCCGGGCAATAGCGAGGTTGATGTCGCTTTCCCTGCTGCCGTCCGCGCCGACGGCGCCGCCGTCTTCCCCGCCGTGTCCCGCATCGATGACCCAGACGGTATTCCCTACTGCCGCTGCGCCGCTTGTTTGGGCTGCTTTCGGCGGCAGAGCAAAGCTGACGGCAAGAGCCGACAGTACGAGCAGCAGCGCAAACACGGCGCTGAGCGCCTTTCTTCCCAAAACCAGAAACAATTCCCTCACCCCGGGAACAATTTATGCCCCGCGGCGCGGCCTTATGTGCCTTTCATTATACAGGACATTGAACAAAAAGAAAAGCCCCGCTTCCCTTTTTTCTCCCGCCGCATAGGATGAGATGGGCAGACGCCCAATTCTTTGCAAGGAGGAGACTTCTTTGGACGACAACAAAGCCATGCGCGCCGAGTCCGGCACGGGCTCGCTGCCGAACGGCTGCTATGCGCCGTTGGCTTTTCCCTATGTCCCCATGCAGAAAAACGATCCGGAGCGCTATTCCCAGCAGGACGCGCTTCGGGCGGGCACGCTGTTTCCGGGGCTGAACCTTCCCTTCCACGCGCAGATGAAGACGAAATTCCCTGCCGTCAATCCGGCGCTTTCTGAGCTGATGGCACTGGATTTTGCCATTGACGAGCTTGGGCTTTATCTCACCACGCACCCTGAGGATACCGAGGTGCTGAACCTTTACTGGTCGTATATCAAGCTTGGCCGCGAGGGGCGCGAGACTTATGAAAAGCAGTATGGGCCCCTTTTGAAGACGGATCTGACGCCGGGCAGTTTCAAGTGGCTGAGCGATCCGTGGCCGTGGGATCTGGAGGGAGAAAAGTAAATGTTTGTCTATGAAAAAAAGTTACAGTATCCGGTCAAGATCAAAAATCCGAATCCCAAACTCGCCGCGGCGATCATCAGCCAATATGGAGGCCCAGACGGAGAATTGGGTGCATCGCTGCGCTATCTTTCCCAGCGCTACTCCATGCCCTACCCCGAACTCAAGGGACTGCTGACCGACATCGGCACAGAGGAAGCGTCATGGCCCCCAATTTTGGCGCGGTATTTTTCCAGTCCGTCCAGCACATAGACCCACTTGGCGGGCAGCAGATT
>ENA-UOJR01000219-UOJR01000219.1-human-gut-metagenome-genome-assembly--contig:-C115P-NODE-219-length-87756-cov-25.104993_pt1 | contig 87756 bp, 59 predicted proteins | sample MGYA00242354_ERZ723901 | MGnify/ENA metagenome assembly ERZ723901
TGACCACTTTCTTAAGGTTGTTACATCCCTCAAATGGGCCATAACCCGATATGCTTTTTACTCCGTTTCCGATAATTATTTCTTCGAGAGCACTGCATTCATAGAATACATATTGTTCGATAGATTCAACTCTGTCCGGAATCGTTATGGCTTTTAATGACGCACAATCATTAAAAGCTCTTATGCCGATAGTTCGTAGAGTGGATGGGAGGACGATATTTTGTAAAGAACTACACTTGTAAAAAGCATTAGAATTTATGTCTGTCAATCCTTCGGGCAATACGATACTTCGTAGCCATTCACTCTCTTGGAGTGCCGCAGAATTGATTGTCAATGTTCCTTTTGGCAATATCAACGTCACCCATGTATTCTTTTGGAATTGCGTATTGATGCTGTTGTTTACAAATGAGGCATCCAATAAGTCCAGCGTCTTGACGGCTGTTAGGTTTTGCTTGATGAAAGCGATATCTGTATCATTAATAACGCCTGTCAGCTTAAGATTGTTGATTTTTGCATAATCGCTCGCTGATACTTGATTGCTGAGGTTCCCCGGACTTGTCACAGCGATGCTTGTTATATCGCTTGTACAATTGGCTCGCAAGGAAATCTCCCGTGTGCCTCCATTGGTTACTATGATAGCTTTGGCTTCAATCAGTCCTTCGGCTGTTACAGTGACGGTGAAAGGGATTGTGCGTGTCTCCAATGCTGGAATATTCTTTTCATAATCTCCTATGGAGAAAATGGTATTGTCGGTTGTTACTTTCGTTATGTTTAGTTGTTCACTACCGATATTGCGGACATTCAGGTTGACCGTTGTCGGTGCATTTTTTACTACATTTCCGAAGTAAAGTTGGGTCTCGCATACAGGGTAAGCGACGCCCGGCATTATGAATGATGTTGGCGACATATAGATATTTTTCACATAGCCGCGATCATCTCCGGTGGTAGCGGAACTACTGTTTTTGTAGCTCCATTTCAAAGTATGCACACCCGTTTTTAGATCATAACTATAAGGGGTATAGTTGGATATAATGCCGGATATATTAGTTACTTGCTTGTTGTCCACATAAAATATCAGTTGGTCGCCATTGACAGACCAGTCGAAAGAAACCGTAGCATCAAATGATAGGTTGAACGTTGTACTGAACCCTACTTCAGAGTTCGCTTCTTTATTACTGCTGGTCACAACCCCGTTTCCCGCAGTTGTCCACGGGGCAGTGGTAGATTCCTGTTCAAAGGTCAGTGGGAAAGAGCCTTCTTTCAGTGCATTGGTGGCAAAAGTGTCATCGTTTGCTTGTGTTCCGTTTATGGCAGCGTAGGTGCTCAGACCTGCCAGGCATATCATACATATATATAAGAATATCTTTTTCATATTACTTTTCTGTTTCGAGGGTTATTTATCCGGATTACCCATATCTCCATCACCCGGTACGGGGTCGATGGCGGTGGTGAATGAGGTGATATTAGAGAGAGTTGTGCCTTGTGAATTTGTGGCAAAAGCACGTACATAGTAAGTGGTACTTGATTTCAGGTCGCTCATGTTCAGAACCATCTGGTCTCCTGTGCCTTCGATGGCTTTTACTTGGTCGTTTTCGCCCGGTTCGTGGTTGGTGCTGCTCCAATAAAAACCTTTCCGTGTGATTTCCTGGTTTCCGTTACTGCTGATACGTGCAGTGACTTTAGCTGTGGTGATTGCCACGTCTGTCACGGAGATATTTCCGAAAGTCGGCTTATTGACGGCATCCGTGGTGAATTGTGCATGGCTATTGTAGGTCACTCCCGCTTCGTTGACGGCATATGCACGTACGTAATAGGTCTTTCCGGGCGTTAAGCCGGTGAGGGTGTGGTTGAGGGCGGTTACGTTGCCTTCAATGTCTTGGTGGGTGTTTTTATCCATATCCGGCTGACTCGTTTCGGTGCTCCAGCAGAAACCTTTCCGGCTGATGGTGCCGTTACCTGCCGAGTAGATCGTGGCGGTAAGTACTGCGCTGTTGATGGTGACGCCTGAGACATTTGTACTATACAGGCCGGGAGCGGTGATTTGAGTGGTGGTGAAACTTTCGCTGCTGCTATATCCCGTACCTACGCTGTTGGTTGCAAAAGCGCGTATGTAATAGAGGGTACCGTGATTCAGCCCGAGCAGTTGCTGCGTGAAGTCGTTGCCTTCAACACTGATCACTTTATCAGAGGTTGTCGGGTTGGGATTCGTTGTACTATAACAGAACCCTTTTCCTGTGACCGGAGAATTATTGTCATTAATAATACTGCTACGCACATAGGCCGAGGTGGTATTGATGGCCGAAATATACGGAATGTCCAACGTGGGTTCGGAAATAGTTACAGTGGTGAAGCTTCCGGCCTGAGAATATCCCGTTCCTGCTTCATTGGTGGCGTAAGCCGTCACGTAGTACGGAGTACCGGGGTTTAGTCCGGTAAATTCATGCAGAAATTCCGTGCCTGTCATCTGTATTTTTTCGCATCCTTGCATGTCCAATCGAGGATTCTGTACGGAGGTGCTCCAGCAGAATCCGCGTTCGGTCACGGTACCGTTGCCGTTGCTGAGCAGTGTGCAGTTGACGCTTGCGCCATCTGTTTTGGGTGTGGAGATGACGAGTGCATCCAGTCGGGGCACTGTGAGCTCCATGGTTTTAAATTCTTTGACGTTCGAGTATCCGGTTCCTTTTTCGTTGACGGCATAGGCTGTCACGTAATAGGTGGTTCCCGGTGTCAGTTCTTCTAACATGTACTTGAAGTCGTCGCCTTCTATTGCTTTATGTTCGCATCCTTCCGTGCCTGTTTGCGGATTGTGTACGGATGCACTCCAACAGAATCCCTGTTCGGTGATTGTACCGCCTCCGTTGCTGGCTATGGCGGCACTGAGGTCGGCTGTTTTGGTAGTAAACGTAGGGGTGGTGATCGTAACTTCCGGCAGTGTCACACTGGTGGTAGTGATGGTGACAGCATTGCCGTATCCGGTTCCTTTTCCGTTGGTTGCATAAGCCCGGATATGATAAACGGTGCCTTCTTTGAGTTTATTGATTTCTCCTGCGAATACATTACTTTCTGTTAAAGGCATTTCTGTCTGTCCGTCGCAAGCACCAAGCATGGGGGTAGAGTTTGTACTGCTCCAGCAGAATCCCCGGGAGGTTACGGCAGAAGTTCCGGCATCGGTCACTTCAGCGGTTACTACGGCATAATTACCGCGTACAGTTGGCTCGTCGTATGTGCGTACAGTTGGCTTTTCCGAATTCTCGGTGCGGATAACGGTTGTTTTGCCGTATCCTACGATGCCTTCGTTGTTCATGGCAAAAGCCCGTATGGTATAGTCGGTAGAGGCGCTCAAATTGCTGATGGTGACTACGAAATCGGTTTCGCCTTCGGGTACGGCCACATTGTTGTCTCCCAATTTAGGGTCGCCTTCGGTTCCTTTGACGTAGCAGACACCTCGCAGTTCGATGCTTTCTGCCCCGCTGGAGATGACCTCGCTTGCGACCGTGATACTTTGATTGTCTTTGGTTCGGAGGGTTATTGCATCCAGTTCGGGCGCATTGTTGGCAACTGTGGCAAACTGCAGAATTTCCGGACTGATGACAGTGGTGTTGCCGCAGGTGATGAAAAGGCAGTAAAAATAGTTCGTTCCCGGAATGAGTTCTTCCAATTGTACTTTTACTTCACCGGATGTTTGCTCTACAGGCACTTTGATTACATCTTTGTCACCCAATGCTTTACTTTCGAGTAGAGTCTTGTTGATGGAGTAGAGGAAGCCGCATTCGGTAATTTCCAGATCGTTTTCTCCGATATTCCCTTTCAGTATGGCGCTTTTGCGTTTAATGTCATCTTGCGGTACTACTTGGATCTCCATTTTCGGGGCAATCCAAGTGGGTTCTGTATCTTTTTCACAACCTCCTGTCAGCCAGATAAAGCACAGGATGGCGATGGTTCGTATGAGTCGTTTCATATCGTTTGAAGTGATTTATGTTATTCTTAGAAAATAATACCTACACCGGCGGTGACCTGATGCTGTTTGAAATTGATTGTGTTGAATCCTGCCGAAAGCAGGAACCCTTTCAGGCGCAGGATAGCCCCTATTTCTGCCGCTACTCCGGATGCGGAGTGATCGGTGTTTTTATACCAGTTGTCTTCCGTGTCGGCTTCGAGCCAGGCAAAAGTGCGGTTACCGTATCCTACGCCGGCATAGCCGTAAAGTGGTTTAGCCAGACGGCGCATATATCCGGCTGTAATGCAGAGGTAGGATTTCTCTGTTCTTCCCGGTTCGTAGATGATGGAGGCGCCTTCGGTGGTCTTTTGGTTATCGTCACATTCACCTACGGTTTTGATCGAGTTGAAGTCACTCCTGAAAGCGGCATAGAATCCGTTGGTGCGTGTAAAACCGATCATGCCGCCGAAGGAGGTTTGCCCGCCACCGCCAAATCCTGCCTGTACCATAATGAGCGTGTTCATCGGAACTTTCGGTTTGATGGTGGATATCATGTGGAAGGTAGGGCGTACGGTTTCTCCGGCGGTTACATTCAGCACGGTGTCTATCGGGAAGTATGTTTGTTTCTCGATACGCACTTTATATTCCTTGATCCCCATGCGGTCACTGCGGTAGGGAGTTTTTCCTACCCGTACGCTGTCGATGTATACGTCGGCATCCTGCTCGGGTAGTGAGAAGATTTCCATGTAACCGAATTTGGGTTTTAATGCAACGCTTTTGGTGACCGGAGTATTACCTAACTTGATGACACCGGCATCGGGCTGATACATCGGTGCTTCCACCCGATAGGTGTGTTCTCCTTTCGGCATGGTTGCGTTGAAAAGTCCGTTTTCCACAGGTACCGGTTCTTCGTTAATGTAAACATTGGCTGTGGCCGGCTCGGGGCGGACTACGAGAAATTGCATGTTACTTTCCGCCACGGGCTTGTTCTGGTCGTCGCTTGTGTTGAGTACCATCTCGTATACGGTTGCCTTTTCGATGATGTCCGGATAGAAATAGTTGCGCAGAATTCCCAGTTTGTCATGCAGGATTGAGATGCGTCGTGCACCACGGGGGACATAAACCCACACTTCTCCTGTCTTGTTTTCGCGGGCTGTAATGCCTAAGGCATCGGGCTCGAACATAAGGTCTTTTTCGTTGGTCACGATGCGTATCAACGCACATATTTCTCCGTTTTGATCCCGTTTCGGTGCTGTGATACGGGCGGTGATGTCGTTTTCCATCCGATTAAAGGAAGTTACCGTAATTTTACTCTGTTGGGCCGATAGAATACTCGGACATAAGAACAACAGAAAATAAAAAAGTAAAAACAGATGTTTGAAATTGTTTTGATTCATGTAATAATTGTTTGTTTGCGACAGTCTCCTTTCGCAATCATCCCTAATTTTTTAGAAGTATGGAGACTTTTATATTATTAATACTTCGCCTACAAATGTAGTTAATAAAACAGAAATAAGAAGCATTCATTCTTAAAAAAAATAGTTGCATGCCTTATTTCCTTTTACTTGTTTTTGTTTTGTAACGGTTTACAGTGACAAAATTTATATTAGTGTGCTGTTATTTATTTGTTTAATTTGTGTGACGATTGTTCTTTTGACGGATTTTAACAATATGATGATGCTCCGATGGAGCCTTAACTGTACTGTTGCATTGCACATGTCCCCTTGTACAATAGCTAAAAAGCCTTGGTGGCAAGCATTACGGAGCGGAAGAGCTTGCGATATTGCGGAAGGGCTTCGGTGATTGGCACTGCGAACGGAGAGATTTTTGAAAATGGGAGTCTATGTTCATAACCGGAAGATATGGATTATATGGGAGGAAATATATCTTCCTTATTTAATTCTTTACAGATTGTATAACTGTTATTGTATGTTGACAGTAGTCAATTTATCTATTGGTAGTTGTCGGCTTATCCGTTGACTACTGTCAATCGATCAGTTGATGATTGCCGACGGGGAATTATATTTAAAACTTTCTTCCCCTCCCTTCCGCACTTAAATGCCGATGAATAACGAAAAGCGGAAGGGGGAAAGGGGAAATGAATTTCCATGTTTTAAGTTGCTTATGTTTTTGGGAAATACTATATTTGTGCATTAATAACCGAATAATATACAATCGTATGATTACAACACAGTTGCTCCGTCCGGAGAGCATCGTCGTCGTGGGTGCATCGAATAATGTGCATAAACCGGGCGGTGCTATATTAAAGAATCTTATCAATGGTGGTTATCGTGGTGAACTTCGTGCCGTCAACCCGAAGGAGACGGAAGTGCAGGGGATTCCTTCTTTTGCCGATGCCAAAGACATACCCGATACCGATTTGGCGATTCTTGCCATTCCGGCGGCGTTGTGTCCGGATGTGGTAGAAGCGTTGGCGAGCGGAAAGCAAACGAAGGCATTTATCATTCTCTCTGCCGGTTTTGGCGAAGAGACGCACGAAGGTGCACTGCTCGAAGAACGGATTCTGGCAACGGTGAATACATACGGTGCTTCGCTGATCGGGCCGAACTGCATCGGGTTGATGAACACGTGGCATCACAGCGTATTCAGTCAGCCTATTCCGCAATTGAGCTTGCAGGGAGTAGATTTGATTTCCAGTTCCGGTGCAACGGCAGTCTTTATTTTGGAGAGTGCGGTGACAAAAGGATTGCAGTTCAATTCTGTCTGGTCAGTAGGCAATGCGAAGCAGATCGGTGTGGAAGATGTGTTGGAATATATGGATAATACATTTGATCCGGAAAAGGATTCACGGATTAAATTGCTTTATATCGAGAGTATCGGTGATCCCGACCGTTTGCTGTTTCATGCTTCGTCGTTGATCAAGAAAGGCTGTAAGATTGCTGCCATCAAAGCGGGAAGTTCCGAAAGCGGGAGCCGTGCGGCCTCTTCGCATACGGGGGCTATTGCCAGTTCCGACTCTGCTGTCGAGGCTCTGTTCCGTAAAGCAGGTATCGTGCGTTGTTTCTCCCGTGAAGAGTTGACCACGGTAGGCTGCGTTTTCACGTTACCGGAATTGCGGGGGAAGAATTTTGCTATTATTACGCACGCCGGCGGTCCCGGGGTGATGCTGACCGATGCTCTGAGCAAAGGCGGACTGAATGTTCCCCGGTTGGAAGGCCCGTTGGCAGATGAATTAAAATCCCGCCTTTATCCCGGTGCTGCCGTTGGCAATCCGATTGATATCTTAGCTACCGGTACTCCCGAGCATTTGCGGCTTTGCATCGATTATTGTGAAGAGAAGTTTGAGAATATAGATGCGATGATGGCTATTTTCGGTACTCCGGGCCTGGTTACTATGTTTGAAATGTATGATGTGCTACATGAAAAGATGCAGACTTGCCGTAAACCGATTTTTCCGATTCTTCCTTCTATCAATACGGCAGGAGCCGAGGTTGCCGCTTTTCTGGCAAAAGGGCATGTGAACTTTGCTGATGAGGTGACATTGGGTACGGCCTTGTCGAGGATAGTGAATGCCCCGCAACCGGCCACCAATGAAATAGAGCTTTTCGGTGTGGATGTACCTCGTATCAGGCGTATCATCGACTCTATCCCCGAAGATGGTTATATCGCCCCTCATTATGTGCAGGCATTGCTGCATTCCGCCGGTATTCCGCTTGTCGATGAGTTTGTTTCCGGCAATAAAGAAGAGGTGGTTGCTTTTGCACGCCGTTGTGGATTCCCGGTAGTGGCAAAGGTTGTCGGTCCGGTACACAAATCCGATGTGGGAGGAGTGGTGCTGAACATAAAAGGCGAGCAGCATCTTGCTTTGGAGTTCGATCGGATGATGCAGATTCCCGAGGCACATGCCATTATGGTTCAACCCATGCTGAAAGGCACGGAACTCTTTATCGGTGCAAAATATGAAGAGAAATTCGGACACGTTGTGCTCTGTGGTTTAGGAGGTATTTTTGTTGAAGTTTTGAAGGATGTTTCTTCCGGCCTTGCCCCGTTGTCTTATGAAGAGGCTTATTCTATGATCCATTCTCTCCGTGCCTATAAGATTATTCAGGGAACCCGTGGGCAGAAAGGGGTAAATGAAGATAAATTTGCCGAGATCATCGTCCGTCTTTCCACCCTGCTACGTTTTGCCACGGAGATCAAGGAGATGGATATCAATCCGCTATTGGCTACGGAGAAAGAGGTGATAGCGGTGGATGCGCGGATAAGAATCGAAAAAGAAAGATGAAGAGAGGGGAGAATTCTCCCTTCTTTTTACCCTCCCCAATTCTCCCTGTCCAGATTCCGATAGCTGATGGCTTCGGCCAGGTGAGCGGAGAGTATTTGTTCACTGCCTTCCAGATCGGCAATGGTGCGCGATACTTTTAATATGCGGTCGTAGGCGCGGGCGGAGAGGTTGAGCCGGTTCATGGCATTTTTTAGTAAAGTCAGGCCTTTGTTGTCGGGTTGGGCATATTGGGCAAGCAGTTTGCTCGTCATTTGTGCATTGCAATAAATGCCTGGTTGGTCGGCAAAACGGGTATCCTGTATTTGCCGGGCTTTGATAACCCGTTTACGAATTTCTGAGCTTGGCTCGGCAGGATGGTTGTTGGCCATCTCTTCAAAAGGAACCGGCACAATTTCTATTTGTATGTCGATACGATCCAGTAAAGGCCCTGATATTTTATTCAGATATTTCTGCACTTGCCCCGGAGAACAGACACAGGCTTTTGTGGGGTGATTATAATATCCGCAAGGACATGGATTCATAGAAGCGATCAGTGTGAAACTCGCCGGATAATCAATGCTGCATCTTACCCGGGATATAGAGATGCGGCGATCTTCCAACGGTTGACGCAATACTTCCAATACACTGCGTTGGAATTCCGGAAGTTCATCTAAAAAGAGTACGCCGTTATGGGCAAGGCTGATCTCACCCGGTTGTGGAAAATTTCCACCGCCAACCATAGCTGATTGCGAAATCGTATGATGGGGGTTACGAAACGGACGTTTTGTAATCAGTGAGGTGTCTCGGCTCAGTTTTCCGGCTACGGAATGTATTTTGGTGGTCTCCAGACTTTCACCGAGAGACAGAGGCGGCAGGATGGACGGCAAACGTTTGGCCATCATGGATTTCCCGCTTCCGGGTGCTCCGATCATAAGAAGATTATGCCCGCCGGCCGCCGCCACTTCTAATGCTCTTTTTACATTTTCCTGCCCCTTGACATCTGCAAAGTCGTATTCAAACTCTTCCTGGCGGGTATAGAACTCTTCCCGTGTATTGACGATCGTGGGCTGTAACTCGCATTTCCCGTTGAAAAATTCGATGACCTCTTTGATATTCGTAACTCCGTATACGTTCAGGTTATTGACGACTGCCGCTTCACGGGCATTCTGCAGGGGAACGATCAGTCCGTCGAATTTCTCTTCCCGTGCTTTGATAGCTATGGGAAGTGCCCCTTTGATCGGTTGTATGCTACCGTCGAGACTTAGTTCTCCCATGAGTAAATAATGGGGCAGTTTCTCGGAAGAGATGGTTTCATTGGCAGCAAGGATGCCTATGGCAAGCGGGAGGTCGTAGGCCGAACCTTCTTTACGAATATCTGCCGGTGCCATGTTGATGACTATATTGCTGGTGGGCATTTTGTACCCGGTCACTTGCAGGGCGGAGATGATACGTTGATGGCTCTCTTTTACGGCAGAGTCGGGCAGACCTACCAGATAGAACATACAACCTCTTGAGCTGTTTACTTCGATGGTGATAAGGGTTGCGTTTATACCTTGTACGGCCGCTCCGAATACTTTTATGAGCATGTTTTTCTTAGTAATTTAAGGGCAATTATTTCTTTTCGTTTTTCTTTAGCACTTCTTCCACTTTGTGGCTTAGGCTGTCTGCCGGGATATCTCTTGCAAGTATTCTTCCGCTCGGGGATACGAGTATGCTGACAGGCAGCTTCTGAACGGCATATTGTTTGGCTGTTTCCATGTCCCATCCGGTGAAGGTGCATACCTGTTCCCAGTTTAATGTGTCTTGTTTGATTTTGTTTTTCCAGGCTTTCTTGTCTATATCGAGTGAAATGCCGAGTATCCCGAAATCTTTGCTCTTTTTGTATTTGGCGTTTATCTTGCGCAGTTCGACATTTGTGGAGTCACAGTCTTCGCACCAGGATGCCCAGAAGTTGATAAGCAGATACTTATCTTTAAATTGCCCTGTGCGGGTTATTTTTTCTCCTTTTTCATTGGGGATACTGAAGAATGGCGCTGCTTTGTCTTTATTTACTTTTTCCAGTTGGCCGATATATTCTGTAAGTTGTCCGATACGAGGTTTGTCCTGTAAGATTCCGGCCATGATATTGATAAGCTCTTTAATTTTATCGAAATCGGGGTTTTCTTTCTGAACAAAATATTTGTCGAGCAGATAGATACTGGCAAAAGAAAAGTTGTGTTGGCGGATAAATGTTTCGGCTTTTTCTTCAAGTGCTTTATCCGACGGGGTGTCAAACTCTTGCAGGCTGGCTTGAAAAGCGGAAAACTCTTCGTTATAGATGTTACCGTTGATGTTCAGGCAGCTCAGATTATTTACGTTTCCTGCTATTTTTATTTTATTCTTTTTATCAAGGAAAATGGGGTATTCCGTATTTTTTTTAAATAATAATACAGCAGAAGTAATGGTATCTATTTTGAGGGAATGAGAGAACTTGTCTCCTTTTACGCAGATAGTATCTATCTGTTCGTAAAGTCCGTCCACCCCATACAGATAGATCGTGTCATTACCCAGTCCTTTAATTTCTCCGGTGATACTTGTTGTGTCGGCTTCCTTTTTGCAGCCTGTCATGCAGAGTATCAGAATGAGCAGAATATTAATCTTCTTCATTTTCCATTTCTTTTCTGCGAAAGTACGTGTTTTTACAGATAAAAAAAAGAATTGCCCGCCATTTGTCTGGCGGGCAACTCTCTTTTTTATTATTACGTATAAGATATTATCTTATTTGATAATGTTCATGAAGTCTGAATTTGTGAAATATTTAGCAAATTCAAGATCTGTTGCAGCTTTCTTTGCCAAAGAAGAATCTTTAGCAACAGCGTTCTTCAAGCTGCTTGTCAACATAGACTGATTGTTAGTTCTTGCACCCAGAACAGCCATCAGATAATCTGTATAAGCATCCGGCTTTTCAATGTTAGCCAAAGTGTTTTTAGCTTTGTTGTAGTCTTTAGCCAAGATCTGAGCAAGTGCGGCACTGTTAGTCTTAGCATCACCGAATGAGTTTACTGCTCTTTCATACTGACCTTGTGCGATATACAGGTTACCCAATGTTTCGCCTAATTCTTTAGCACCGGCAGCTTTGCCTAAGTATGCTTCAGCAGCATTCTTGTCACCTTTAGCCAAAGCAACAAGACCGAGGTTCATGTTTACTTCAGGAGCAGCCTGGATGTTTGCAGCTTTCTTCAGGTAAGATTCTGCTTTGTCGATGTTACCGGCTTGATAAGCTAATTTACCAAGGTTGTTGAATGCACGGTAATCGTTCGGGAACAGCTCAGTAGCTTTTGTATAGATAACTTCTTTCTTACCGTTGTCGTCAGTCAGAGTTGCGGCATACAACAGTTCTTCCAGTGTCAGTTCTTTCGGATTAGAAGCAGCCAAAGAAGCGATTTCGTCGTCAGACTTACCGATGATTTCATAGTTCAAAGTCAAACGAGAACGACGCAGTTGCGGCAGGATTTCGTCAGCCAAAGTTTTGTAAACAGAAGAGATGTTTTTGATTTCCTGTTCTCTTTGTTCAGGATCCTGATACATAGACAATACGCGAAGGATCAGTTCTTTGTCCTGGATGTTTGATTTAGAAACCAATTCCTGGAAACCTTCCCAGTCCTGAGCAGTATATTTTGAATCGATAGGAGCGTCCACTTTTGCTTTCTTCAAGTCTTTGCTCAACATTTTAGTAGTGTTGCTTTCACGATTTTCAGCCAAACCTGTGTTCAGTTTCACACCACCGTCAGGAGATGCATAAGCAGATACCTCGATGTTGCTGATCTTCTTGTTGGCAGCTTCGTTTACTTCAGCTACTTCCTTATTGAATTCTTTAGCAGTCTTCAATTCGCTTGCACGGATGTTAGCCTGTTGGATAAGGAACATGATGTTCGCATTGTGCTTTTCTTTGATGATACGTTGGAAAGCGTCGTCACCGTTAGCAGGATTGGCACTTTGCAGTGTGTTTTCAACCAATTCGGATGTCGAGATCACACCATCAGCAATTTTAACGGCAGGAATAGCAACAGTTTTGTTACCGATCTTTGCGTTGAATTCAAGATACAATTCAGACTTAGCCATTTCAGGAACATAGTCGAATGAAGTCTTCATTGTGTAGTTTCCACCTACTTTGTAAGAAATAGTTTGGTCGTTACCTTCCACTTTTTCGCCTTGGAATACAGCTGGCTGACCTTTAGCTTCGCCGCCGTTCCATCTCAGAACCGGAGTTACTTCTACAACCGCTTTCTTGTTGAAATACTTTTCAGGGAATTTTCCATTGATGGTTACGGGAACCTTACCAGCTACTGCCTCCAGCACTTGCGGAGTCGTAGTGAAGTAATCAGATGATAATTCACCCATTTTCTTGTTACATGACGATAATGCAACAACCAATGCCATAAGTAAAGGCAAATACAGCTTCTTAATCATTTTAGGTATAATTTAAATGTTTGTAATTGAAATATTCGTCTATTCGTTCACACATCTTTTCCCATTTAACCTGGAAAAAGTAACGCAAAGATATTAAATCTTAAGATATATATATAAACAAGGTATTGTTTTTATTATAATTTAATGAAATCAGCCTTTCTTTTCTTGTCGATATTTAATATTACGCGGGTGATGTTCTATTATTTCACTCCGCAACATGTTCCGGTCGATGTGGGTATATATTTCGGTGGTGGCAATGGATTCGTGTCCGAGCATACACTGGATGGCACGGAGATTGGCCCCTCCTTCCAGCAGATGAGTGGCGAAAGAGTGGCGAAAAGTGTGCGGACTGATGTTCTTGGTGATACCTGCGGTCTGTGCCAATTCCTTAATGAGATGGAACACCATGATGCGTGATATGTTTTTACCCCATCGTGCCAGAAAAACATAATCTTCGTATTCTTTTTTTATTTTTCCACGGTTACGGTCTGTGAAATAGAGTTTAATTTCTTTAATGGCTCTTGGGGAGATGGGGACTAACCGTTGTTTGCTTCCTTTGCCTTCCACCTTTATGAAACCTTCGTCGAAATAGAGATCGGAGAGTTTCAGATTCGTCAGTTCCGATACACGCAGACCGCAACTGTACAGTGTTTCAAGGATCGCCCGGTTGCGTTGGCCTTCATTTTTACTCAGATCGATGGCGGCGATGATGGAGTCGATCTCTTCTACGGTAAGTACTTCCGGTAACTTTAAACCGATTTTAGGCCCTTCGAGCAATTCGCTCGGGTCGGCTTCCAGATAATCTGTCATAATCAGGAAATGAAAAAAAGACTTGATGCCCGAGATGATCCGTGCTTGCGAACGCGGATGAATGCCGATGTCGTGCAGTCCGGCAGAGAAACGTTCCAGATCGTCCAGGCATACATCTGATATCTCTATATTTTCTGATTGTAGAAAATTAAGCAGTTTATCCAGATCGGTCATATAAGCATCCAACGTGTTTTTGGATAAAGACTTTTCCAGTTTCAGATATTGTTGGTACTTCCTGATTATCAGAGCCGCCGTATCCTTCTTTTCTGTTTTTTCGTTTACTTTCATTTCTTTTTTCTACCTTTGCCCCGCGAAGACAGGTTGCCCCTCGGCAAAATACAAATAAATTTGCTACTGCATTCGGTTTACGCTATCTTTGCATCTTGAAATAATGTTCTCGGGACAAAGGTATTAAAATTAGTAGGATTGTGTTATGAGGATACAAATTATTAATGGCCCCAATATTAATCTGCTGGGCAAACGTGAACCTTCCATATACGGAAGTGTTAGATTTGAAGACTATCTGACCGGTCTTCGTGAAACGTATAAGGATATAGAGATTAACTATTTTCAATCTAACATTGAGGGAGAAATGATTGATTGCATCCAACAGACCGGATTTGAAGCGGATGGTATCATTCTGAATGCGGGAGCTTACACACATACGTCTATTGCATTGCAGGATGCTATTCGTTCGGTGACGGCTCCGGTGATAGAGGTACATATCTCTAACGTGCACAGTCGCGAAGCGTTTCGTCACGTTTCCATGATTGCCTGTGCGTGCAAAGGGGTTATCTGTGGTTTCGGACTCGATTCGTACCGGCTGGCGCTTGAGGCTCTGAAAGGATGCGCCGGTGAATAATGTGCCGATGTGTTCATGAAAGGTATGTGCTAATGCCATAATGGTAAAGAATATAATAAAATAAGTATAGATAAATATAATTAATGTGTGGATATGCCGAACGGTAATCGGCCTATGAATGCATTAACAAATTAAACAATTATTCAAGATGTTGCTGAAACAGACCAAAATCGTAGCTTCCATCTCAGACAGGCGCTGTGATGTAGACTTTATAAAACAGTTGTTCGATGCCGGAATGAACGTTGTTCGTATGAATACGGCTCATGCCAGCCGTGAGGGTTTCGAGGCATTGATTGCCAATGTGCGTGCCGTTTCAAATCGCATTGCTATCCTGATGGATACCAAAGGTCCGGAAGTGCGGACCACCGCGAATGCGGAGCCGATTCCTTACCAGATCGGTGAAAGGGTGAAGATTGTCGGTAACCCCGATTTGGAGACGACGCGTGAGTGCATTGCCGTTTCATACCCCAATTTTGTGCGCGATCTCAATGTAGGTGGAACCATTCTTATCGATGACGGTGATCTGGAACTTCGGGTGATCGATAAAACGGACGACTATCTGATATGTGAAGTTCAGAATGAAGCAACTTTGGGTAGCCGTAAAAGTGTGAATGTGCCGGGTGTGCGTATCAACTTGCCTTCGTTGACGGAAAAAGACCGTAACAATATATTGTATGCCATTGAAAAGGATATTGATTTTATCGCCCATTCGTTTGTCCGTAACAGGCAGGATGTGCTCGATATCCGTGAAATACTTGATGCGCATAACAGTGATATTAAAATTATCGCCAAAATCGAAAATCAGGAGGGAGTAGATAATATTGACGAGATACTTGAAGTGGCCGATGGCGTTATGGTAGCGCGTGGTGACTTGGGTATCGAGGTGCCGCAGGAACGTATTCCGGGCATCCAGCGTACGCTTATTCGCAAATGTGTATTGGCTAAGAAACCGGTCATCGTAGCTACGCAGATGCTTCATACGATGATTAATAATCCTCGTCCGACTCGTGCGGAGGTTACTGATATCGCCAATGCCATCTATTATCGTACGGATGCCTTGATGCTGAGTGGTGAAACTGCTTATGGGAAATATCCGGTGGAAGCCGTGAAAACCATGACGAAAATTGCTGCACAGGCGGAAAAGGATAAGTTGGAAGAAAACGATATCCGCATTCCGTTGAATGAGAATAGCAATGACGTGACGGCTTTCTTGGCGAAGCAGGCTGTGAAAGCAACGGCGAAATTGAAAATGCGCGCCATCATTACCGATAGTTATAGTGGACGTACGGCCCGTAATCTGGCTGCTTTCCGTGGTAAATACCCTGTATTGGCTATTTGTTACAAAGAGAAAACGATGCGTCATCTGGCTCTTTCCTATGGTGTGGAAGCGATTTATATGCCGGAGTTGGCAAACGGACAGGAGTACTATTTCGCAGCTTTGCGCCGTTTGCTGAAAGAGGGACGTTTGCAGCCTGCTGATATGGTAGGTTACTTGAGTAGCGGTAAAGCCGGTACGCAGACTTCTTTCCTTGAGATCAACGTTGTGGAAGATGCGTTGAAGCATGCGGAGGAAACGGTACTGCCTAATAAAAACAGATATTTGTAATTTGAGATTGGACGATTTACGATTGAAAGAACTATTGTCTTGTGATAGCAGTGTAATTTTAATCGTAAATCGTAAATTGTCCAATCGTCAATCCTTCCACTTGTATAGTCTTGATTTCACTGATGTATGGAAACTATTGATGAATATATCTTGCGTCATATTGACGACGAAGGTGATTACCTGAAGGCGTTGTATCGGGATACTCATGTCAAGTTGCTTCGTCCCCGTATGGCTTCCGGGCACTTGCAAGGGAGGATGCTGAAAATGTTTGTCGAGATGATCCGTCCCCGGCAGATACTTGAGATAGGAACTTATAGCGGATATTCAGCTCTTTGCCTTGCCGAAGGCTTGAGTGAGGGAGGAATGCTTCATACATTTGAGATTAATGACGAGCAGGAGGACTTTACCCGCCCTTGGCTGGAGAAGTCCGCTTATGCTGATAAGATAAAGTTTTATATCGGTGATGCTCTTGAATTGGTGCCGAAGTTGGGTATTACGTTCGATCTTGCTTTTGTAGACGGGGACAAGCGTAAGTATATCGAATATTATGAGATGACACTTGCCCATCTTTCTACGGGTGGTTATATCATTGCAGATAATACATTGTGGGACGGCCACGTATTGGAGGAACATCCGCACAATAATGATTATCAGACTATCGGTATTAAGGCGTTTAATGATCTGGTGGCTTGTGACCCTCGGGTGGAGAAAGTAATTCTTCCTTTGCGTGACGGACTGACGATTATCCGCAAGAAATAAAATAGATATTTTTATTTATGGTGTCATTGAAATATCCATATATATATTGAGTTCATGATCCCATTTTCCCATATAGTAAACTTCTCTCATGCGAAATGGGACATTGCTGTTCAGCGCTATTATTGATTCATTATTCCTGAGTATTCTTTTAGAGAGGACAAATAATACCGGTTCGGTTTGCCGCAAAGATAGCTTTGTGTGTGTAATTCAATAATGAAAACTAAAAATAAGCTATAAATCATTATCCAAACGATATATTTCTGTAACTTTGTGTTCTATACAAGCAGGCTGGAATAGCCTTTGCAATAGAAAAATTACGTTGAACAAACTAACATGTATATTTATGGAAACAACCCGTCAAAATAAAATATCCCGTTTGTTGCAGAAAGAATTGAGTGAAATATTCTTGCTTCAGACAAAGGCGATGACCGGTGTATTGGTATCGGTAAGTGCGGTACGTATCAGTCCCGATATGAGCATTGCACGTGTGTATCTTAGCATTTTCCCATCCGATAAGGGGGAGGAGATGGTGAAGAATATTAATAACAATATGAAATCTATCCGGTACGAACTCGGTACGCGTGTCCGTCATCAGCTACGTATCATCCCCGAATTGAAATTCTTTGTGGATGATTCATTGGATTATATCGAGAAAATAGACTCACTGCTTCAGAAGTGAATCTCCCTTTCTACATAGCCCGGCGTTATCTTTTTTCGAAAAAGAAGCACAATGCCATTAATATCATTTCCGGCATATCAGTATGCGGGGTGGCACTTGCTACGTTAGCGTTAGTCTGTACGCTTTCTGTTTTTAACGGTTTTCAGGATATGGTGGCCAGTTTTTTTACGGCTTTTGATCCGGAGCTGAAAATTACAGTTCGTGAAGGCAAAGTGTTCGACGCACAGGACGAACGTATACAAGCGATCCGGGCTTTACCGGAGATTGCCGTGTTTACTGAAACCTTGGAGGAGAATGCGATGGTACAGTATAAAGACCGGCAGACGATGGCTGTAATAAAAGGGGTGGAAGATAATTTTGAGGAACTTACGGCTATCGATAGTATTCTTTATGGCTCCGGTGAGTTTTTGCTCCATGATTCTATTGTGGATTATGGTGTGATGGGTATTGAACTGGTCTCGACTTTAGGTACCGGCATCCAGTTTGTTGATCCGTTGAAAATTTATAGTCCGAAGCGGAATGCGAAGGTGAACATGGCTAATCCTTCCGCTTCTTTTAATATGGATTATCTTTTTTCTCCCGGTGCTGTTTTTGTGGTCAATCAGCAGAAGTATGATAGCAACTATATCCTTACTTCCCTTGCGTTTGCACGACGGATGCTCGACTATACAACCGAGGTTTCTGCCATTGAATTGAAACTGAAACCAAATGCCGGCGTATCTTCCGTCAAATCAAAAATCGCTTCTGTGCTGGGTGATGATTTTGTGGTACAGGATCGTTATGAACAGCAAGCGGATGTGTTCCGTATCATGGAGATCGAAAAATTAATCTCCTACCTTTTCCTTACATTTATTCTGATGATCGCTTGCTTTAACGTAATCGGTTCACTTTCTATGCTGATCCTCGATAAAAAAGAAGATGTAGTGACTTTACGTAATTTGGGAGCGGACGATCGGCTAATTTCCCGAATATTTCTTTTTGAGGGGCGGTTGATCTCTCTTTTCGGTGCTGTATCCGGAATTGTATTGGGCTTGGCTCTTTGCCTGATACAGGAGAAATTCGGCCTTATCTCTTTAGGTGGGGGAGGCGGTACGTTCTTGGTGGATGCTTATCCGGTCAGTGTCCATTTCTGGGATGTGGTATTGATATTTGTAACGGTACTTACAGTCGGCTTCCTTTCGGTATGGTATCCGGTACGTTATTTGAGTAAACGATTACTTTCACATTGAAAAATATAATCAGTTTTGTCTAATTATATTGTCTGATTGAATACCTGTTTTAATTAAGATAGTGATAGCTTTGGGGTTGAAAATAGGATACAAAGATGATAGTTTGCAAATATTTGTATATCAGTATGTTATATGATGACCTTTTCCCTCTACGAGAAATAGGTCGAAACTCGTAGAGAAACAGAGTGAAACTCTACGGGAAATGAGGCGAAACTCTACGACGAACTGTTCGGATGTTTATAAGATGTGACAATCAGGTAGATGAGAAAGACGTTCCTTCTCTGTTTTTTTGTACAATTATTTTCTTAGGCTGATTTTCCTGTTTCTTTTGTTTACTCTCTTTATATAAACAGAACTGCCTGTCAATATTTACCGATTATTATCGGTAAATATTGACAGGCAGTTCTGGCCGGAGTTATAAAGACATTGCTTTATAGGCTATTTTATTGAACTGCTACTTTATAGCTCTTAACCTTGTTGTCTGCTGTACGGACAGATACGATATAGATACCGGATAAATGTACAGGGACTTCAATACTTTGTCCGGTCTCGCCGTTGGTGATCACCTGTCCGGTAGCAGTACTCACTGAATATGTGCAGTCTTCGGTCGGTATGATTGTAATGTTTGTACCGGTGGCATAAACTTTGGCTATATTTGCATGGTTTTCTTTCACACTCGTACCTCGTGTTATAACGCAGGAAGTCGTTTTGTAAGGTTCTCCATAATTTTCATAATCGGGATATGCTCTGGAAGAAATCACACAGTAAACAGCGTCGTCCGGTATAGTTATAAATTGGAATTTACACCCTTCTGTTATCGTATAATCCGTTCCGGATTCGAGTTGCTCGTTACTGCCTTGCAGATACCATTCGAAAGTAGGATAAACCCCATTGGCGAAATAAGAGCTTTGTAACCCTTTCTTTTTCACATACCAATCAGAAAAATCGATCGTTTCGTCGGTTGTATAGCTGCTCTCCAGTTCATATTTCATTACTTTTTCTTTCTGGTAGATATAGCTCATTTTGATTTTCTCGCCTTCCGGGAAGGTCGGCATGGTCAGATAATTGTAAGAGCAATCGATTTCCAGAACTTGGTTCGGGTTTTCCGGAACGGTTATTTCAGTCAGTTCGTTGTACGAACAGTCCAGATAAGTCAGGTTGACGCATGAGCTTACATCCAATGTCTTTAGCCCGTTTTCTTTGCATGTCAGAGAGGTTAGTGTAGACGGGTCTGACGGCAGAACCACCTCTTTGATTCCACTACAATTCAAAACCTGCAGAGCGGTGTATTCTCTTAAGTTTATGTCGGTCAATCCGGTATACTCACAGCTCAATTCCGTTAGAGCGGTTTTTGCAGTCGGGAGAATCAGGCTTGTAAGCTTGGCATTGGCTTTACAGATCAGTTTGCTTAACTTACCGCATGCATTGATGTCCAATGTTTCTAATGAAGAATTATTGGTGATTTCCAATGAGTTTAGATTACCGTACTTGTTCAGGTCTATCGTTTTCAGGGATAATCTTTTTAGAGTAACGTTTTCCAATTTTTCCGTTTCATCCGGTAGGATAATAGTACCTGTTCCGTATGGGGCGTAATTCAAGCTTCTTAGTCCGGTCCACTCATGTATATCGAGATTTTTGATACTGCTGTTGTCAATCGTCAGATTTTCGATGGTCGTGACATCTTCGGGATATGTGAATGTAGTAATCTTGGAACTTTCTTTTACAATGAGCGTTTTTAAGGCTGTACATTTGCTTAGATTAACCTCTGTGAGATAGTCACAGTAAGCCAAAGACAGTTCTTTGATAGCAGAGGCTTCCCCGTAAATCTTGATAACTTTTGTTCCGGTGGGAGTACCTTGTATCGAAGTTCTGGTTGTATTTATGGTCTTATCGACCAAAGTGCCGTCTCCCCAATCTATTTGAATGGAGGTATTATCTTCGGCAGCTCCGATAGAAAAACCGATCAGGTTTTCCTTGGAGGTTGTCAGTGTAATAGCCGGATCGGGTGCTTTCTCTATGATGATATCGGTGGTACGATAAGGAGAGCCGTAGTCCTGATAAGCTGGATAGCCCTTGGAAGCAATCACGCAATAAATATCGTTTTCGGGAACTGCTTTAAATTTGAATTTGGCCGGTTCTATTACTGAATAATCCGTTCCTTCTACGAGCGGCTCACTGCTTCCATTCATGTACCAAGTGAAGGTAGGATAGACTCCTTCCGGAAAATAGGAACCTTTGATTCCTTTTTTCAAGACATAGAGTTCTGACAGATCGATGATATCGTTTGTGCTATATTTCTCACTTAACGTATATCGGGATACTTTTTCCCGTTGGTCCATATAAGATAATTCTATGTTCTCTCCTTCGGGGAAATTGGGCATAAACAGGTAGTTATAGGAGCAATCTATACTTATGGTCTGACCCGGATTTTCGGGAACCCGTATTTCGGTTAACTGGTTGTATGAGCAATCCAGATTGGTCAGGTTGGTACATGTGCTTACATCCAGTGTTGTTAATCCGTTCTCTTTGCAAGTCAAGGAAATTAAAGTCGACGGATTTTCCGGTAAAACGGTTTCTGCGATTCCGCTACAGTTCAAAATCTGAAGATGAGTGTATTCTTTTAAATTAATGGCTGTCAATGCAGTATACTCGCAATCCAATTCTGTCAAAACATTTTTGACAGTGGGCAGAGTAAGGGCTTTAAGTTTAGTATTTCTTTTACAAATCAGTTTTGCTAATTTGCCGCATGCATTTACATCCAGTGCTTCCAGTGCGGATAGAGAGGTTACTTCGAGTGTAGTTAGGTTGACGTATTTATTCAGGTCTATGGTTTTCAGAGATAGTTTGCTTAAGACAAGGCTTTCCAGCTTTTCCGCTTCATCCGGTAATACAATGGCGCTGGTGCCATAAGGCATATATTTTAAATTCTTTAGTCCCGTCCAATCATGTACATCTATGTTTTTTATACTGCTGTTATCGATGGTCAGGTTTTCAATGGTGGTTACATCTTCAGGATATGTAAACGCGGTAATTCTGTAGCTGTCTTTGACGGACAGGGTTTGCAACGCTGTACACTTGCTTAGATCGACCTCTGTGAGATAGTCGCAATAAGCTAAAGATAATTCTTTGATTTTAGCGGCATCTGCGTAAATCCTGATGATTTTTGTTCCGGCAGGTGTACCTTGAACGGATGTTTTAGTCGTATTTATGGTTTTATCAACCAAAGTTCCGTTCCCCCAGTCTATTTGGATAGAGGTGTTGTCTTCGGTAGCTCCGATGGAGAATCCGATGGGGCTTTCTTTGGTGGTAGTCAAGGTGATAACCGGATCGATCGCTTTTTCTATTACAATATCAGTGGTACGGTATGGCGAACTGTAGTCTTGATAGGCTGGATATGCTTTAGAAGCAATCACACAATAGATTTCGTTTTCGGGAACTGTGCTGAATTTGAATTTGCCCGGTTCTATTGTCAGGTAATCCGTTCCTTCTACCAACGGTTCACTGCTTCCGCTCATGTACCAGGTGAAAGTGGGGTAAACCCCTTCTGGAAAATAAGAACCTTTGATTCCTTTCTTCAAGGCATAGAGTTCTGACAGGTCGATGATATCGTTCGTACTATATTTTCCATTTAAAGTATACCGTGATACTTTTTCCCGTTGGTCCATGTAGTATAAGGTGATTTTTTCACCTTCCGGAAAATTCGGCATGATCATGTAATTGTAGGAACAATCTACGGATAAATTATTGACAGGGTTTTCAGGGATCTGTACGGAAGTCAAATAGTTGTATTGGCAGTCCAGGTTAGTCAGTTTGGTGTATTTGCTGACGTCCAGAGTGGTCAATCCACATTGCATCAAAGTTAAATCGTCCAATGCATCACTGTTTTCCGGGAGTATCAGTGTTTCCAATGTTGCATTCGAATTGGAAAGATACAACGTTTTGAGTTTCGAACATTGGCTGGCATCAAAAGAGCCCAAGTTGATATAACGGCAATTTACTTTCGTCAATTGGTTTTCTGCAGAAGCAGGCAATGTAATTTCGGTTATATTAGGACTACTTGAGCATGATAACTCCGTCAAGGCCGTGCATTTGCTGAAATCCAGTGTCTTGAGAATCTGATTAGAGGATACTTCAAACTTTTTTATCAAAAGGGCATCTCCGTATACCGCTATTGAGTTTGATGTGGCAGAACCACTGATAGCTGTTCCGGTAGTCTTGACCGTTTGTTCTACCGGTCCTTCTCCAAAATCTATCTGAAAGGTCGTTTCTTCAGTGGCATACAATTTGAAGCTTATCCTGCCGGGTGCACAAGTCATGCCGATGATCGGTTCGTTCTCACTCTTCTCAGCCCATGCCCCGATGACTATCAGTGACATAAGACAGGTGATTAGTAGTCGTTTTTTCATACTCTTTTGATATGTATTAGTGGTGAATAAAAATTGTCCGGTACGTTAAACGCGGGGTTTAACGCCCGGACAACTGTTTAGAATAAAGTAAAGAGAGAGTATCGTTTTTATTTTTTGATAATTTTCATAGAGGAATTCGTAGAATTACCTTCAACTTTCACCAGATAAATGCCTGCGGTCCAATCGGAAGCTGTAACATCAATGCTGGTTTCGTGGGTTGTTTTCTCAAAAACGACCTGTCCGTTTGCATTAAACACCCGGACGAGTTTGGCGGCATTATCTTTGGTTGTAATAGTAAAGCCGGACTCGAATATCGCAGGGTAGACATTGACTTTATTATCTTTCACTTCGTTGACAGAAGTTCCTGTGGTTTTGTGGAAAGTAATTTCCGGTGACAGGTAGAAAGAGAATCCTGTTTTGTCGAGTTCATTGAAAGGCCAAGGCAGATCCGGAACACAATACCATCCTCCGTTAAGGTTTAATTCTGCAGCTCCGGCAGCATGAATCCGGACATAGGCAGAAGCTACTTTGTCTGCTCTGCGTACGTCATAAGCTAAAGCTAATTTGGTCGTAGCATCTGGCACGATAGACTCATCCAGTTCTATAGATAAATAAAAGCTTCCTTTTACTTTTATAGGTTTGTCAAATTTTATTTTTCTGACAACATTTTCATAGTCTACGGAAACCGAACCGAAAGCGCCACTCATGGTTGTGACATACTCGCCGAATACGTTGTCTGTATCCGGTGCTCCCCATTTGTCGGCGTATAGTCTGACTCTTACCGGTTTACCTTTATTGGTAGTAGCCGCCTTGTATAGATATAATCTGAAATGAACTCCGCTAATGCTTGCTTCGGCTTCTGAAGGCAGTTCGAACTTCTCTGCAAAGGTGGTATAGTATTTATTTATACCGCTTACATAGTCATTGGTACCGGGAACATCTTTTTCCGGTAAAGAGGCTTCGTCATACTTATTTGAACTGTTGCAAACAATGTCTGTAATTTCCTCTTTTCCGAGAACCGTGACATTGACGACATCTGAGAATGAATCCGTATATTTGGCATTTGTGGCATTTAATAACGGTCTGTAATCTCCGCTTTCCGAGTAAGTTACCTCAGGGTTTTCTTCATTCGTAGTTGCCGGATTACCGAATGTATCCCATTGATAATCGGTTGCATACTTTGACTGGTTAATAAATGTAATGGGTTGTCCCGGATATATGTATCGCATATCATCGTTCAAGTGATTGACCGAAGTCGACCATAGCCCGCCATATGCGACATATTTAGCTTCAACCGGGAAAGGATTTTCGTTGTCGTAAACTTCGAAATCATCTATTCCTACTCCATTGGCAGCCGTAGAAGTGAAGCCGAAACCGAAGTAATAGACCCCATCGGTTTGAGGGGTAAAGTCGGCCTCTACCTTTTTCCATTCCTTGTATTTGATATTTTTCAAATCTTTCAATATAATACATTCAGCCTCTTTTGACTGTCCTTTACCAACCGTAAAGCGTACGCTCTCGCTTTTGTTGTCTGATTCGGAAAGTCCCGGAGCCAATAGTTGGAAACTGGCATGATATACTTTTCCGGCTTTCATCTGAAATCCGATGGAATAGGCCCAATTGTCTTCTGTGGCAGAAGAATAAGCACCTAAACAGTTGGGCTCGGAATATATTTCTTTCCAGCCATTGAATGTAGTGACGGCAAAAGCATCTTTTTCGCCTGTACATACCCATCCTTCGGGAACGGTACGGATTTCATAACTGTCAAAGTTGTTGGAATAGGGCAGAGTACCCAACATGGTTGCCCGTGTCTGCGGTACCTGGAATTTTGTTGCTTTCGGTGTACCTACTTTTTCTGTCTTGTTTCTTTCCGGCTTGATCTGCTGTGCATTCACTTGAAAGCAAGTCAAAGAAACGAATAAAAACATCTGGATGAAAATGTAATAATTCTTTTTCATATTCGTAATTTTTATGTGGTTATTTAATGTATCTGGTGGTCTTGAACCAAACGACATCGGGGTTATCGTTTCTTCTGAAAGTTATTTCACTCGGACTTTTCAGATTGTCATAGGTCATGTTGTATGGTTCGTCATCGCTCATATAACCTAACATCATGTCGAAATACTCCATATAGAAATACCGGGCAAAGTCGTCTCCGCCTCCCGCGAAAATGATTTTCATCTGGTCGGCACCTTCAATGGGAATGAAATCCATATAGAAGTTAGCACTGTATAGCTTTTCGTCGTTGATGGAATAACTGTATATTGTGAATACCTGATAAGAGCCCTGTAGGGAAATTTGTTGCAAAAGCTCCGATCCTTGGCCATTCTGATCCTTTTCCATATTTTCGGCAATTGTACTCCACATCGTGGTCAATCGTGGGCCCATCTGGTTTTTATCAAAGAACCAGTTGCCTTTCTTGGTTACGAAGGCCTCTCCCAAAGGCATTTGTACGATTTGTACGCCGTTTGCTCCTTCATCCGTACAAGTCAGATAAGTGCCGTCTGCCGATGCAGTGAAATGTTGTATTGTTTTTCCCGCAATGGTTACAGGAGATTTGAATTTAATCCCATCCGGTGTATAAATAAAAGCTATACCTTCGGCGGAAGAATTGGTTTTTGCCGGTAGTTTGAACGTTTGATAGCGTCCTATCTCGTCAGATTCTTCCATGTCTATTACCGTGCCGTCTATATTCAGGCGCATGGTAAATCCGGGAAATGCCTGTATCATCTTGTTGAGTCGGTTGCTATAACTCTCCCAGGTCGTACCGGCCGGCAGGGGAATCATCTGCATTTTTACGCCGGTTTTCTTTCCTCTTAATTCGATCCCTTCTTTATTGATGGTAAGAATAACGAATTCATAATCACCCTCATAACCCAATCCGTCCGGGTTCGGGTCAGAAAACTGATGCAATATCCGATTGTATGTGTCAAAACTCAGGACGGGCCCCATATCGGCTTTCACCTGATACATGCTTGTGACCTGTTCGCCCGGCGACTCCAATATGGGCGATTCTGCAGTGACTTTTACTTCTCCCTCTTTGGAAAAAGTCATGTACAGTTGAAAACCTCCGTATTTACTGTCTTCCGGATAGTATTCAAAAATCCAACCGTTTTCCGCACCGGTCAGTATTTCATTACATTCTTGCAACATTGCGTTCATCCTGCGTGCGGAAGAACTGTCGAATATATCGTTTTCATCCGAGCATGAAGAGATGCACAATGTGAATAGGGCGATAAGGATATAAACTGATTTATTCATTGTCCGTCATTTTTTCATTTAAAATTGAATCAATATTTTCAGAGCGTCTGATGATGATCGTTCTTAATTCTTCTATGTCGATGCTCCATGAGGCCATGAGCCATTCTTTAGCCATATCAAACTTGGTCTGTATCTTGGCTGCTCCCTCTGTGCCGGCATTTGCCAGCATATTTTCCCAAAAACCATCTGGCTTGACAAGATAGTTTGCTATTACCTCTACGAAATCCTCTTGTGGTTGCATACCTGCATAGGGAGTAACGAATCCCAGTTTCCATGCTTGCAGTTCCGTACGGTTTTGCCAGCCGGTAGAAGAGTAGTCGGCTGCGGATATTTGGTTATATTCCGTAGGATAACTTTTCTTTTGGTGAAGAATATGGGCAAACTCATGGTGCATGGTTTCGAAGTAATATTCATTCAGCATTTCCACGTCCGTAGGATCAATGGAATTCACTTTGTACAATACTACTTTGATACCTTCTTCCGCAGAACCTAAAATCTCCGTTGAAGAAGAGGGATTGATGGCCGACGAGCCGATAAGGAGAATCACCTTAGGAGCGTAGGTCCGCATGAAATCCTTGTTTACTCCGGTCTTGTCGAACATCTCGTCGTATGATTCGAGCCACAGATATTTGATGATCTTTGCCAGTTTCTTGGATTTCTCTACTTCTGCCGGAATATGATTGTACGACATATTGGCTTCTATGTCTTCCAGCCGGTATTTGAAGTCGATGTTGTATTCTTTCACATAATTCCGGAGTAGCCAATTGTCGAACTCTGTGCGTGCCGGAGGATTCGTATCAAAAATACTGTCTCCGAGTTTTTCTTCAGAACAGGAGGAGATCATTCCGCCGGTTAAAAAGATTGCTAATGCGTATAATAAAATCTTTTTCATATTTTTTTTCTGATTTCGTTATTATCTGGGGTTAGGTTGCATGCCGGCTCCGATTACATCTGCCGGTAGTTGTAATGCTCTTCGGGGGTCATCTTTGGTCAGTATGTCATTGGCCTGTCCGGCAATGTTGTGTTCTATCTCTATGCCGAACCGTTTGATGTCAAACCATCTAAGGCCTTCGTGTACCGTTTCTATGCGTCGGAAATGAAGCAGACAATACATAAAGTTGAGTTGTTTACCCGGTTCGATTTCAAACATCGGATGGAGCTCAGGGCGTACTGCCTGGTCTGCTGTTTCATAATAAGAATCGATCCGGTCTTCTGTTAGGGCTTTGACTCCCGGTAAAGTGTGCGAATCATACCAATAGCTCAGGTCTTTTGTCGCGTTGGAATAGTCTTTCATATGAATGTAAGCTTCTGCGCGGCAAAGGAGGGTCTCGTCTGTTGTAAAGACCGTATTCACGATATTCAGATAGCCTATTCCGGAAATGACATCCGTATATTCAATGAAACCATACAATTTGGGATAATAGGATACTTGATCGTTTCCGTATATTTTGAGTGCCTGATAGAGATAATCTGGGGCTACCCATGGTCCGAGGCTCCAGTAGGTGGTCTGCAGTTTAGCGGTGTTCATAGCATATCTGCTATATTGAGATCTCCAATGGTTGTAGTTCCACATGGATGTAGCGGGCATCAGTAAGAGATTGCATGCTAATTCAGATTTGACATAAGCGATACCGCAATCTTTTGCTGCGGCGATACTTTTGTACTGAACTTGATCACGGAGTACTTTTGCCGGATTCTCTCCGATTGCTTTGGTGGCATATTTTATGGCTTTTTCATAGTTGCCGTAATACAAATTGAACCGGGCGGCGAAAGCATATGCCGCTTTCTGATTGAAATGATATTTGATAACGGAACTTTTGTACTTCGTGTCGTCGATAAGGGGCAATCCTTCTTCTATGTCACGGTTTATTTTTTCGTATACTTCGGCAACGGTTCCTCTTGCATATTGTCCGGATACTATCTTTTCCGGCTTTTCCACATAAGGTATTCCCAGATCGATACTACTTGTCTGGGGATTGTATGCTTTACAAAAAACATTGACTAAGATGAAATGGGAATAAGCGCGGCAGACAAGGGCTTCTCCTCTGGAGGCAAGCTCGTCTTCGGTTTCTTCTTCAGAATTATTCAGGTATTCCAATGCATGATTGGCGGCAGCTATTGCTTTATAATATTCGTTCCATATGTATTGTGGAGTATCTTGCTGGTTATCGGTGAAATCCTGCCATTTATAACTCTCTTCCACACTTTTATTGAAGGTCATATAGAGTGGTCCGTTATCTGCCACGTTGTCGGACATTAGTTCTGTTATCTGCATATACGTTCCACTGGGGTAGGCGGATACGAGCAGTTGTAACACTTTCTCACTGTTATCGAGTTCGGTTCTGTTGTCCGGCATCTTATCCAGAAAGCCTTCACAGGAGGATGTGGCCAATAACATTGCTATGGCTGCCAGACCTATTGAGTATTTATTTTGATTTTTCATATTTATTGTCTTTTTTTATAATCCTAATCTTAAAGTTAGAGTAAACTGTTTGGGTACAGGAGAAGCCACCCCGCCAGAACGAAAGAATTCCGGGTCTTGTCCGTTCAATTTAGAATCCGAATAAACGAGGAAGAGGTTGGTTGCCTGCAGTTTCAGTTGCAGATTATTCAGCTTGAATTGCTTGATCCAGGCCGGGTTGAAATCGTATGATAAAGAGATCTCTTTCATCCGGATAAAATCGCCTTTTGCAACGCGGACATCCGAATAGTTATACGCATTATAGGCATATTTTAGATTGGGGATGTCTTGTACCTGGCGTTTGTGAGCTATTACCGGAATGTTGGTATGGGCTTCGTCTCCGGGCACCGTCCATCTGTTCTTAAATTCTTTGGGCATTGCATCCAGATCGGAGTACTCGCTTTTGAATACAGGGTCCAGGCGGACTACATTTCCGAAAGAGTAGGTCATGAAGACATTTAATCTGAAATTCTTGTATGAAAAGATATTTCCGAAACTTCCCGTAATGGTGGGATCGGTAGGACCTTCGTATTTCAGGAAACCTTTTTTCATCGATTCCTGGAAATTGATTTCTGTGATGGTTACCTCTCCGTTTTCATTGATAAAAGTAGGTAGCCCGTCTTCATTCAAACCTTGGAAAGGGATTGAAAACAGTGCACGTACGGGATACCCTTTTTCGGCAAATCCCATTCCGGAGATGAGGCTCATTACTCGTGCTTTAGAGTCCAGTTCGGTTATTTCATTCTTGGATTTTGAGAAGATAAAATCCGTAGTCCACTGAAAACTCTTTGTCCGTATGTTTTTGGTAGACAAGGTCAATTCGAATCCGCTTGACTTCATAGAAGCCACATTGGCGTATTTCATTCCTTGTCCGCCACTACCTTGTGTATTGATGACTCCGATCAGGTCATAATTATTACGGGTGTAATAGTCTGCACTAAGATTGATCCGATTGTCGATAAAGCCGAAATCAACACCGATATTGAATTCATGCTTTTTTTCATAAGTCAGTTCGCTGTTTTCCAAATCTTCTATTTGCAAGCCCGATTCTTTTACATCGGCGAAAGGGCGGTAAGGGGAGTAGTTGCGGTATACCACACGGGAGTTGGTAACAAAGGCCGGGCCCCTGTCGGCAGTCAGACTATAAGAAGCCTTTAGCGTAAAGTGCGACAAGGCCGGAGTCAGTTTCTCAAAAAACTCTTCCTCATGCATGTTCCATGCTAAGGCCGCGTTCCAGGTAGGCAGCCAGCGAGCCGACCGGGCTTTTCCCAATCTGTTGGAACCTTCATAGCGGAGCGTTCCGGTGGCTGTATATTTTCCCATATATGAGTAGGTTGCCATACCGAAGAAGGCAAGGTTCCGGGAATAGGTCAGGTCATTATAGTAGTATTGGTTATTCTGTTCTATTCCTTGTTTGAATATCAGGTAATCATAAAAAGGCACCCCTCCTTTTTCATATTGGTAGCCCCAACCTCTTGACCAGTATTGGGTACGGTCGGCCGAGTTTGCTTCTGTTCCGGCAAACAGGTTCATAATATGTTTGTCCTTGAAGCTGGTGTTATAGCTCAGGCTGGCTCTGAAGTCATATCCGAACAACTTGTATTCGTTTTTATCGAAGATACCTCCTTCCGGTAATACGACTACGGGAAGTGAGTTCGGAAGATCCGGATTTTTGTATAGGAGTGGATTCTTATCGAGTATGGTTGCATCTCCTGCGGCACGATATGCCTCGGGTTGATTAGAGTTCTCTTTTATAAGATGATCTTGTGAGGTCATCTGGTATTTTACTGCACCTACAACTTTAGCTTCCAAGCCTTTGATGATTTTCCAATTCAGTTCACCCTGGAATTTGAGATCTACCACATCCAGATCGATGTAGTTTTTGTCCAATTCATTCAGAATGTTGAAAGGGGCATAGTTTCTGGTATAATATACCAGTCCGTTTTCATCTTTCAGAGCTAATGTTCTTGATGTATTCAGCGCATAGCTGTATGGGTTGATGTCAAAGTCGCGCCTAACCTCTCCGCTCACTACATCTATCTCCTGGCTCAATGTTCCGGGAGCTTTTTGTTTTCTGTAAGAACCGTTGGAAAGCAGCGTCAACGTCAGATTGTCGGACAGGTTGAAGGAAGCATTGGCATTGGCTGTATATCTTTTGACCGAGCTTGCTTTGGTCCAGCCCGGATCATTATAGATACTGATCGAACCGTAGTACTTCGCTTTTTCCGTACCGGAACTGATACTGATCGAGTGATTCATGGTGATGTTGTTATTAAACAATTCGTCAAACCAGTTCGTGTTTCTCATTTCGGCCATCTGAAGGTATCCGGCACGTGCTTCGGGGGTATTTTCCAGTCCCCATGTCTGGGTCTTCGGATTATAATCGTTGATGAGCTGGTACATCTTTCCATAAACTCCGCTATTGGAGGCCCGGTAAGTATCAGAGAAGATCAGCCAGCCTTTTTCTGCCATTTCATTGTAAACACCCATCTGTTCCTGCGAATCCATTATGTTGAAATCGTTATAGTTAGGTTTCAGGCGGGATGTGAATTCACCGGTATAGTTGATCCGGCTGACACCGGCCTGCCCTCTCTTTGTGGTGATTACTACTACGCCCGCCATGGCTCTGGCACCGTATATGGAGGTAGCCGAACCGTCTTTCAGAATTTGAAAACTTTCGATATCGTCGGCACTCAATCCGGCTATTGCAGAACTGATCAAGGTGACGGCGTCGCCGGAAGACAGGTCATCGGCGTTGATTTCAACGGCATCTTCCATGACAACGCCATCGACCACCCATAGCGGTTTGGAACTGCCGTAGATAGAGGTGGCACCGCGTACACGAATCTTCGGGGCAGTACCGAAAGTACCGGACACATTCTGTACGGATACTCCTGCGGAGCGTCCTTCCAGTGCGCGGCTTACATCGGGTATACCGTCCAGGCGGGCATCTTCTGCTTTTAGCCTGTCGGTTGCACCGGTAAACAGGCGTTTGTCTACTTTTGTCATACCCGTCACGACCACTTCGTCCAGAATCTGCGAATCGGAGTTAAGAACCACCTTTATCGTCCCCTCTTTGATCGGGAGTTCTTTGGTCTCCATTCCGATGTAGGAGACGATCAGGGTTTTTGCCTTTTCCGGAATGTTTATCTGGAAGTGGCCGTCGAGATCGGTGACTGTCCCGACTGTTTCATCCTCTTTAAACCGGATGCTCACCCCTGGCAGACTTTCCCCTTTATCATCTACCACAATACCCGACGCCTGTTTCACTTTCCCTTTCTCGGGAGCTTTACGGGGTTTGAATATCTGGATGTATTTGTCTTTTATTTCATAACTTAGAGATTGTCCTTTCAAAATGATCTCCAATGCTTCGTTGATCGATTTATCCTGGAAACGAACGGTTATTTTCCGTCCCAGGTCTACATCATTCACATTGAACCATAGGGAATAGGTGGTTTTTGCTTTTAGTTGTTCCAAAGCTTCTTTTACTGTTACGTCTTTCAGATCGAGAGAGAAGTTCTTCTCCTGAGCGGAAATGACCTGTGCACAGATTAAAAAACAGGTGATTAAAGCCATTTTCATAAGGGCTTTCCATTCTTTTACATACATCGGCGCTATTATTAAATTATGATTGATTATTTTCTTGATATAATTATTTCATCTCCATCGATCGTGTAATACAGATTGTTGTTGGCGGCCATGATATCCAGTATCTCTGTAATCGTTTCGTCGTTTCGGAAATCGCCATAGAAGCGTTCGGTGCTCAGTTGGCGGTCTTTTATTTCGATTTTCACATTGAATGCCCGTTCCAGATCACGTACAATCTGACTTAGCGGTTCTTCGTTGAAAAAGAGGGTGTTTCGTATCGTTACGCTTGGAACCCGTATGGATGCCGTGGGTTGCCCGGTGACATTGCTCGGGATAACATCCAATATTTCCTGTTTCGGATGTGTCCACATGGCATAACTTTTGGCATCTACGTTTTTCACGGTAACCCGGTTTTCCTTTTTGTTGATGACTGCCTGCTGGTTGGGGATAAGCAGTACGTTTCTTACATTGTTTTCGATATTTCCGACATTCAGGCTGCCTTCTACCAAAGTAACCCGTGCACTTTCATCTTCCTTATAAGATTTGAAGTTGAATTTGGTACCGAGTACTTTAATCTTTACCTTTCCGGAAAGTACACTGAACGGGAGTTTCTTATTTTTGGTGACTTCAAAATAGGCTTCACCGTCCAGAGAAACATTCCGGTTGGAATGACCGAAACTTTCCAGATAAGATAACCGGCTTCCGGAATTCAACCATACAGAGGTTCCATCGGGCAAAGTGACTTTAGATTTGGAGCCATAAGGGATTTCAATTGTTTGTGCCAGACGAGAGTCTGATGAGCCGGAGCGGGCTATGTAGTAGGAACCTGCACCCAGCCCGAATGCTATGGCAAAAACGGCTGCATACCGTATCCAGGAGCGGGGCACGGAATATCGCCTGCTTTCTTTTTGCTTTAGACCGGTTTTTCTGGCGAAGCCGGCATAGGCATCTCCGGTTTGTGAGGAGAAGAATTTCTTGTTTTGAGAGATGCGCAATCCTTTTATCAACAGATAATACTCTTTGTACACCTGCTTGTTTTCTGCGCTGTTTTCATACCATGCTTTCAAAACAGCCTCTTCCTCTTTGGATATCTGCTTGGAGAACTGCCTGTTGATAAGATTAAAAATATCGATGTCATTGTCCATACTTGTCGCCTTTTATAAGTAGGACGTCCGGAAAATACAGTAGGGTAGTGAGAAAAGAACTTTTTTCGATAAAAGTTTTCTTTTTTATCGAAAAAAGTATCACGAAGTTTGTTTAATGCGGATTTTACTGATTAAAAAGATAGAGGTATAAGGCTGTAATGGTGAGGAGGTAATCTTTCAGTTCCTCTCTGAATAGGCTGAGTGCTTTTTTGATGTGGTATTTCACCGTATTGACAGAGATGTTCAGCTCATCGGCTATTTCGGCATAGCTCTTGTTTCCATACCGGCTCAGCAGGAATACTTTTTTGCATTCTTCGGGCATCGATTGGATGATTTCTTCTATTTTCTTTTCCAGTTCCGATAAGACGATCTGTTCGAACATCTCTTGATCCGGGATGTAACAGCTTGACGAACCGATTTCACTTTCAAGACTGAATACTTCCGCTTCTCTGGACCGGCTTCGTAAGTAATCGATGCATTTATTGTGAACGGAGGTGAGCAGATAGGATTTTACAGAAGTTGAAATGATCAGTTGTTCTCTTTTTTCCCAAATAGACATCATTACATCTTCCACTATGTTCTGGCTGATATAGTAATCTTCTACATATTCATACGCAATGGCGCCCATCAAAGCATAATAATGATCAAAAATGAATTTATATGCATGATGGTCTCCTTCTTTGAGCTTCTTTATCAGTTGCGCATTGTGCATGAAAAAACGGTCTATTTGGGGTTGTTTATATTTCTAACAGGCTTAATCCTATTCCTTTCACGGTTTTGATATTTACAGACGGATCTTCCGCGAACAGCTTTCTTAGTTTGGTGACAAATACATCCAGGCTGCGTGAAGCGAAGTAATCGTCCTCTGTTCCCCAGAGTTTTTCAAGAATGGTTTCGCGTTTCACTACTTCGCCTTTCTTTTCGCAAAGCATTTGCAATAGTTTTGTCTCGCGGGCTGTCAGTGTTTTATTGGTACCCGATGCATGTTTCAGGGTAGCATGCTCTGCATCCAGCGTATAGTTCTTTCCTATTTGATAGATACCTTCCGTCATGACCGGTGTTTTCGGAGCCGGTGTTGCGGTGGGTGCTTTCTGCTTCATTTTCATTAAAGCTTGTACGTGTGCATTCAGTTCTTCGGGGAGAAACGGCTTTTTCAGGTAGTTGTTGACTCCCAATTCGTAACCTTTCACCACATCCTTGGGTGAAACACGTCCCGAACTGAAAAGGATAGGGGTATCCGGATCGGTTTCACGAATGCGCTTTACCATCTCGTAACCATCCATAACCGGCATTTCGATGTCCGAAACGATTACGTCCGGTTGCCATTCCTGCCACACTTTCAGTCCTTCTTCTCCATTGGCGGCATCTTTTATTTCGTATCCGCCGATCATGTCTTCAAGTCCTCCCCGGATGATGTATCTCAGGTTGGCATCGTCTTCAACCAATAATAACTTTATCATGCTGTTTCTCCGTTATGTTGTGGAATGTTTATCGTAAATTTGCTGTATTCTCCTTCTATGCTTTCCAGCTTTACGCTGCCGTGGTGTGCTTCGACGACATGCAGGACATAGTTCAGCCCGAGTCCGAAACCGGAAGCGCCTCCTTTGCGGTTGCGTATCACGGCCGAAGCGCGTTCGAATTTCTCGAAAATCTTTCCTTGCTCTTTCAAGGGGATGCCCATACCGTTGTCTGTTACACTGATATGGGTATATCCGTCGGTGGAGGCAGAAGAGGATATTTTTATTTGCACACTCTCACCCGAATATTTGATGGCATTGTCTATCAGGTTGCTGAGGGCCTCTTTTAGGAATTCTTCGTCAGCGTATGCTTTTTCTTCTTGCAGGTCAAGAACAAATTCCACTTGCTTTTCTGCCTTGGCGGTGAACTTCTCGATCAGGTCTTCGATGATCGGGCGCAGTTCCACTTCTGTTTTCTCAAGTAGCAGTTTTCCTTCTTCCAGTTTCGATAAGGTCAGTACTTTGTTGACCAATGCCAGCAGATGTTCCTCTTCGTCTTCCATGATGTCGAAGTACTTCTCTTTCCGTTCCGGCTTATCGTCGAGTTTTCCACTGCGCAGGATACGTGTGCCCATGAGGATGGAGCTAAGCGGTGTTTTCATGTCATGAATCATGGCATACGAGAAGTCTTCACGTATTTTGGCTATTTTGTTTTGTTTCGCAATCACTTTGATTTGTTGTACCAGGCAATAGATGACGATGAACAGAAGGAGTACGGTTCCTATAAGGAACATACGCATCTGCAGGATGATCATTTTATAAGGATTTTCAATGGTAGCCTGTATACCTTTGGAGAAATCTTCCCGGATAGGGTAGATTTGTGTCTGCATCTTGCTGTGGAGCCGGACGAGATTGTTGTCCTCCGCGAAATCTTCTACGTATTTGTAATGGGCAGAGTCTATTGCAATGGAGTCGATGCGGAAGTGGAGTTTTCCCAGATTGATTTTATCCAGTTCTTCCCGATAACATGAATCCAGCAATTGATAATCGAGCGGGATATTGTATTGGTGATGAATGCAATGCAAAGCGGTCACCAAAATCAATCTGTCGGCCATATCATTCTTTGCGCGTATTTTGGTAGAATCGAGCTGTAGTACGGTACCATTGGGGATATTGCCTTTAAACCGGTCGCTGGTCCGCGAGGATTCCTGTAACTGTGCTTCCAGGAAAGCATTGTTTATTTTGTCGTATAATTCATTCTCCAACAGATGGTAGGAGTTGGAAAACCACATTCCCTGTAATGCCATTACCGCAAGGATGGCAATGACAGTAATATAACGAAATAGCGGTTTATTCATACTTTTGTCTTTTAATTTGCTGGCAAATATAACAAATTTCTTCGTTAACGTAACGTTAACCTAACGATAACGTTGTAATAACATTCTTTTTGCAAGCTGCGCCTTACCTTTGTATCATCCGGAATCAGTGATAGGACTGTATGAAGAGTGAAATGTTCCGGTCGGTAGGATCAGAAAGAATGCGATGAGAGAAGACGATACGGAATATGAAAAATCTCCGGTGACTGTGAGCCGTGGCATGAGTGGGACGCAAATCACGCTTTGCATGGTTTCATGCGCTTATTCGTTCATATTGTATGAATGGGTTCGCGCACTCTTTTTTCTGCTTTTCTCTAAAAAGGGGAGACGGTCGGTTTCTTTCAGGATGAGAGGACGTTGCCTGTCTGCCCGTTGTCTATGTTGTGAATATCTGCGTGTATGGCAATATGTGGTCGTTTCCTTGATGCCTGCTGTTCTTCTGGGCGTGATTCCTTTGTTTTATGCTTTGCTCTCCGGCAAGTATCTGTTACTCCCGGTTGCTGTCCTGTTTCTACTGATGGGGGCGAATGACTATAAGACTGTCTGGCTGCTTCGATATTTTGAGGCGGGTCATTGGGTAAAAACGACCCTGCACCCCCGGGATGCTGATAACGGGTGATAGCATGACGGGGATGCAGGGGATGAATTATCTTCTCATAAACTTGATGGTAGTTGTTTTCGTTTTGGCAATATACAGGCCGGCATGCAGGTGTTGCACGCTAATATGACTTTCACTTGAAGTGAGCAGGGGCATACCTACACTGCTGTATATGGTCACGGTTTCCTGTTCCGGGTTATTGATGAATCCATTGAAGTATCCGATCCGGGCAGTGGCTGCGCTGTTTTTTATGCCTACCGGTAATTTGGATGCATAATCGTAATATACGTTCGGGTTCAGCAGATAAGCTGCTGCGTTCTTTAATAGATTGACGGCATTTGTATTGAACAATGTATAGCTGTCTCCTTCGTTACTTAATCCGATGAGCAGATATTTGGCAGAGTTGTCGAGGTTCAGTTCGTGTATATGAACTTTGGCATCGTCTCCGTCAATGGTAGCTAAAGTATGGTTGGCTGTTTCCATTGGAGCCGTCCAGCTTGTACCGGTAAAAGGTGCCGCGACATATTGGAATGCGTTGATTACCGTGCTGGGTTGGGCAAGCAATTCCAATTTATCACCGTCGAAAGCTACGTTGGTAAAGATCGGATGGTTTTGTAAAGTCAAATCCACATTGCTGTGCATGCGGCCTATTTCCGTATTGTTCGGTGTGGACCAGCTCCATCTGTCTTTGGTATAAGTAAAGGCTTTCAGGTTCAGAATAGGCTTTATGCCTGCCAGATCCGAAGTAGCTACGCCGATCGGGTTATTACCGGCAACACTGGCATGTATCACAATCAGATCATAATTCCGGTAGTAGGCTTCCATGTCTGCCGGTTTAGTTGCCGAGGCATCGAGGAACTGTACGTCATAATCGGCAAAAGCGGATAGAAGCAGACCGTCGTAAGAGGCTGCGGCACCGGTAGCGGTCAGCATGCCTACTGCAATTTTGTCTGAAACGATCGCATTTACCGTATATACTGCTTTGCTCCCGTCCTGTGCGGTAACTTCGATGGACAAGGGGCCGTTGGCAAAATTATGCGGATTGCCGCTTTCAAAGTCGGCACTTGCCAGACTTGAGTTGAGCAGGAAAGTGACAGGCCATTCGCCTGGAATTGTTCCTTTGACGAACTGACAGGTGATTGTTTTGGCTTCATTGTCCACAATGGCTTTTTTTCCGTTGATTGTTGCACTTTTAATCGTATTATCCGGGCTCTTGCTGTTACCGTCATCGTTGGAAAGAAGTTCGGTTGTAGCCGCCAGATAAGCGATGCGCGGACTTCCGCCGCCGGTAAGCGTCATCGGATTCAGGCTGCCGCCGATCTGATAAAGATCTTCTCCGGCAGTAGAAATGGTTACTTTGCGGTAGATACGGAACGATTTGGTTCCGATGGAGGCGGGTATGACGACTCCCTCGCCACCGCTGCGAACCGGAGGCAGTTCGGCTTCTTCATATCCGATAATCGATTGGGCGTCAAAGCTCAGCCCGTCAGAGAACAGGATGATGATACCGCATCCGGAGTCGAGGTCTGCACTGGTTCCGTTCACTTTGACAGAAGCGATATTTTTTTCCGAGCTTTTTTCTGTCAGTGTTCCCTGAATATAGTAGTCATCGCTGGATATATACATGAACGTGTAATTGCCGGAGGTTTCATAGACTCCGTTTTTACTGGTTGTATTCATCATCTTGCTATTCGAAGCGGAGAAGATCATCTCGTCTATGCTGCCGGCATTGATGGTATATTTGCTGTCGGTAGTAATCAGTGTACCGGTCTGGGCATTTGAAGAAGAATTACCGTCAAAATCTCTTCCTAAGTCCACGCAGGTAGTGGTGAACGAATAGGTGCCGGTTTTGAAACTCCATACGCTGCCCAGTGTTGTACCTAAAGTGTTGGTTGCATCCACCCGCCAATAGTAAGTTTTGTTCATCTCCATCTCTCCTTCAAAAGTGAAAGAGGTGGTGGTGAGGTTATTGGCCACTTCTGTCAAGCTGGCTGCATCAGCGCCAAAGAAGAGACTGTAAGAGACATCTCCCGCCCATGGGCCGGTTTCGTTTTCCCATGAAAAATCGACTGAGGTATAAAAGCGGGATACCTCGTTTATGGCAGGAGAGGGAGTATGGCTCTGGTGGGGTATTTGAGGCTCTCCTTCCGTAGCGGTTTTTAGAATTTCCGAGGGAGTCGAAGCATCCAATCCGGCTTTTTGGGTGATGAGACGGAAATGATAAGTTTGGTCTACTAACAGGTTTGTGGCATTGTAGGAAGTGGCATCGGCTTGCAGGGTGGCACAAGTAGTGAACGTTGTTCCGCCGTCGATCGATTGTTCCAATACGATCTGGTCACTTTCCGTAGCATTGTTTTTCCAAGACAGGTTGATCGATGTTTTCGTACGGCCGGTCATTTTCAGATCCGAAGCGCAGCGTACGTAGGCTGCTGTGGGCTTGTCGATGCTGTTGAAGTAATTTTCAATGTTCGGATATCCGTTTGCTCCCAGTTGGAGTGCATCCGATGCGTCGTTTTTGTTCAGTCCGTTTGCATCCTCCCACCAATCGGGTATTCCGTCATTGTCTGTATCCGGTGCTTTGGGGCCTTTACTGATCACTCCGATGTAATTGTATATCTCGTTTTCTCTTTCGTGAACGATTAGCTTTCCTTTTTTTCCATAAGATAGTAATTCGTCGATCATAAACTGATCTACGGCTGTGCGTGCAGGCAAGGAAGCACCTACTGATGCCACTACCTTATCCAGCGCCTCTTGGGGAGACAGGATGCCTCCTGAAATTTCGGGATGTACTTTCGGGATACCGGTGAATGCGCTACGTTCGTTGACGAAGCCGGCATTGCCGTAATCAGAGTTGGTGGTGGCTCTTCCATCCAGAACTCCGTCTTTGTTCGTGTCTACGAAGTCATTGTTGTGATATAACTGGAATGTGGGCGTTGCCCGGGTAAAAGGACTGGAACTGTTGGGGCCGGCGATGAAATAGTTACCTTCCAGCCATGCCCATGAAGAGGCTTCCGTATCGCCTAAGATATAACCGTTGCCGCCTCCCCAGTTATAGACTACATTGTTGATAAACTGGTTCAATCCTTTTACTTTCGGATTACGGGTTTTGTTGTCGATGTACAGGCAACCGATGATAGAGACCCCGTTGTTGGTCTGGATCAGACCGCCGGCAGAGTGGGACATGATTCCTTGCCCCATAATCGAATTTTGGATCGTGATATCACCCGGCTCGGTTCCCTTGCCGTCCCAGTTGATGGAAAAGTTCTCATCCAATCCCCAGGCTACAGACAGATGGTCGAAGATCATATTCTGTCCGTTGGCTATGCCGGCGGCATCTTTCCCGGAAGAACCTTTGTCTTTGCCCATGTAGATGCGCAGATAGCGAACGATCAGGTTGCTGGCTCCTGAAAAGGAGACACCGTTTCCATGGATGATAATGCCATCGCCCGGTGCTGTCTGTCCTGCTATGTAGGAATTACCACTGAAGACGAGGCGTGATTTCAGTTTGATTTCACCGCATACGTCAAAAACGATGTAACGTCCGGGCTGGCTTATGGCATCGCGCAATGAACCGGGGCCGGAATCATCCAGATTGGTCACATGATATATTTGCGGATTGGTAACCGCACGTGCGCCTGTGGCATATCGTCCGAATCCTTCAGCTCCGGGAAAAGCCAGTTGTTGAGCTTGTAGAGACACTGATAAAATACTTATCAGCAGAAATAACCATAGTAAAAGTAATTTGTTTTTCATGGTAGTGTAAATATAAAATTATTATAAAAGATGATTTAAGCAAAGGGGTAAGGTTATAAATTAATCGGTTATTACTTGTCAAACATACCGACATGCAAATAAACGCTAAAAAAAAGATATATGAGATGTGAGAAATGATGCTATTCGTATTGATTTTGACCATTTTGGTATATCGAGTTCTTCTAAAGTCCGATATAAATAACAGAATATCACTCTCACCTTGAGTTTGTCTCCCCCTTCACCGCTTTCACCTTTTCGAGCAATCGGCTTGTTCATCGGTGTTTGAGGGTGAAGCCTCGTTCCGTTTTTATGCATTGTGCAAAAGTCTCTTAAGAACGCAGCTTACGGGTTGTATGGATAATGCCCGGCGGGGATAAGCACCCTGCTTACAATTGTTGATGTGCCGTGTTATTTCCCTCTTGTGGCGTTTCACCCTGTATGCCCGATGAACAGGAAGATTGATGTAAAAAGGTGAAGGCGGTGAAAGGGGTAAAAGTACATTGGATGAGTGAATTCATGAATCATCGCACAAGTGGAGCCTTTCTGAGATTATGTGTTTTTTCTACCGGTCGGTAAAATAATACTGATTGTCGATTTTGCTTTTGAAGGTCTCATAGATATCCTATCTTTGATTATCAATAAATTAAATGGGATTATGAAAACAAATTTTAGAATCGTTTGGCTTATCGCTTTGATGGCAGGTATGCCTCTTTTATTATCGGCACAAGAAAAAAATCATTCTTCATTACCGCGTGAAGTACTTTCGCCTGAGAAGGTCGCAAAACGCGAAACGGATGAGATGAAAAAACAACTGCAACTGACAGAGAAGCAGTATAAGAAAATCTATAAACTTAATCTGAAAGAACAGAAGAAACGGTTTAGTGCGATGCAGAATTCCGAACGGCAGGGGCCGCCTATGGGTAGACCTCACGGTACGGGTGAAGGACGTCCGCCGATGATGGGTGGAGAACCGCCGATGATGGGTGGAGTAGGGCCGGATAGAGGTGAAAGTTCTCAAAGGGAGGATAAAGCTGAGGAAATCCAAGAAGCAGTGGCTGCCAAAGAAAAAAAGATAAAGAAGATATTGACAACAGAACAATATGAAAAATGGCAGGAAATAGGTGCCAAGCATAAAAACAGGCATTCCGGACATTCTGTTATGAAGGAAAAAGACAATTGATCTCTTGAAATTCTATTTACGTGACTATTGAGGGGTAATTAGAATATATCCTACTGCTCTGACGGTTTTGATTTCTACGGAAGGATCTCCTGAAAGAGCCTTTCGTAGTTTATTGATAAACACATCCAGGCTTCTTCCGGCAAAATAGTCATCTTCTGTATCCCAGAATCGACTGAGGATGGCTTCCCGTTTTACAGTTTGGTGTTTGTGTTGGCAGAGTAACTCAAGGATATGTGCTTCGCGAACGGTTAATATTTTAATATTACCGGTTATATCCTTTAGGGTAGCGTGCTCTGCATCTAACACATATTGACCTATTGTATAGTGGCGTTCGGAATTGCTGGCGCGTACTCCGGCTTTTATTTTCAGTAGGGCCTGTATATGGGCATCCAGTTCTTCGGGTATGTATGGCTTCTTTACGTAACTATTTACCCCCATTTTGTATCCTTTGGTCACATCTTTTGCGGCAACCAGTGCTGATGCAAAGAAGATGGGAGTGTCTCCGTCCGTTTCCCGTATTTTCTTTACCATCTCAAATCCGTTCATAATAGGCATTTCGATGTCGGCTACAATTACGTTTGGCTTTTGCTCTTTCCATAGTTTGTAGCCCTCTTCGCCATTCTGTGCAGTTATTACTTCATAGCCGCCAATCATGTCTTCCAATCCACTTTGAACCATATAACTCAAGTTGGTGTCATCCTCTACTAATAAAAGTTTGATCATATATTTTATAATATTTGTGGTAACTCTATCTTAAATTCACTGTATTTTCCTTCGACACTATCCAATTGGATTGTTCCACCATGTGCATCGATAACTCTCATTACATAACTAAGTCCTAATCCGAATCCGGTGGCTCCTCCTTTAGTTGTGCGTTCGGTGGCAGATGCCCGTTCGAATTTCTCAAAAATAATATTTTGATCTTTGATGGGAATCCCTATTCCATTGTCTTTTACTTTAACCACGACTTTTTCGTTTTCGTAAAAAGAGGATATTTCTATGTTTATAGACTCTTTGGAATATTTAATGGCATTATCTATTAGATTACTGATAGCTTCTTTAAAATATTCTTCATCTGCGTATATTATTTTTGTTCTTAAATCAGTTAATACTTGCATGGATTTATTGGTTTTAGCTTTGAATTTTTCAACTATATCGTCTACCATCGGTTGTAAATAGACCTCTTGTTTGGCTAATTCCAATTTTCCGCTATCTTGCTTGGAAATCGTTAATACCTTCTCTACTAACTTTAAAAGGTGTTCCGTTTCTTCCAATATGATGCGGAAATGTTTTTTTTTCTTCTCAGGTATACTATCCATTTTTCCACTTTGTAGTATCTCTACTCCTATTTTTATGGAGTTTAATGGGGATTTCATGTCGTGGATCATAGCATAAGAAAAGTCCTGTCGTATTTGAGCTATTTGATTTTGTTTGGCGATGATTCGGATTTGGTAAATGATACAGCCGATGACGAATATCATCATTAAGACAGTGGCTATGAGGATGAACCACATTCGTTGGAAAATAATCCAAAATGGATTTGTTAATATAGTTTGTATGCCTTGTGAACCATCTAATCTAATAGGGATCGTTTGGATTGTAATAGTTCCCCAATGAGGCTTCGTTTTTTTAGATATACTCCTAATAATCTTATTCTCTTTTAAGTCTACCTTATTAATAATAATATTACTACTAATTTGAGCATCTTTTAGTAGATCATTATAGATAGAATCTAAATTACTCAGCGATATATCAGATCCTGCTCTACTTAAAGATTCTTGTAACAAAATGCTTTGAGATGATAACTTTTGGCTTGATGTAATGGTATCAGTGATAGGTTCAATAGGTTTATTGAAATTGTTGATTCTGTTTATAACTTCAATATCTATAGCCTCTTTAATTAAAGAATAACCTTTTACTTCTATATCCTTTTTTATAAGTATATATGTATTGTGCAACCATAAATACTGGAGTGCTAATATAGTTATAAGCCCTAATATGGCAATGAACCAGATATGTTTGATACTCATTTTTTTTTATCTTGAAGATACTTGGCAAATATAATAACATTTTGATAATATTGCATAACGTATTGATAACATTCTGTTAAAAGCGAACCTTTTATCTTTGTATTGTCAAATAATACAAGAATTAAATAATAAATGAATTATGAAAATGGTGAAATCTTTAACAGAAAAAGAATTGCGTGAAATTTTTGGTGGTGTTACGGTTAAGGTTACTTATGAGAAAATTAATGGTGTACTTACTCGGGTATTTACTTTTAGTTGTGAGGTTGTAAGTTAGGGTGATATAATCAGTGATAAAAAAGTTAACATAGCGATAACCTATTGATAACATAAGTAGGTAAAAGAATGCTCTATTTTTGTACTATTGAAAGTAAGATTAAGAATTTGATGTTTTTGATTTATGAATCTGAAATATAGCTCTGGAGTAACTAATATTGTGTAAGAATGTGAATCAGAAATATATATTTAACTAAGATCAATTTAAAATGGAAAAGAATGAATTTATGTCGAATTTGGATGGGAGAGAGTTAACATTAGTGTTAGGCGGTTACTTGCCATCATATCCTGATGGTTCAACTACAGAAGATATTTGGGGATCTCTAAATATTGGATGTATTTGGATAGAGAGACCGTCTAAAGGAGATTTGATTTAGTAGTGATTAAATGGCGATGATAGGATGAATGTATATGTAAAACGACAAGCTTGTAAAGTTACATTGCTTAAAGCTTTTGGGCGGGATAGCTTGTTCCTTAAGATTAGAGATGGCCCCAAAGAAATGTTACGGATGGAAGAATATGAAATGTTTCTGGAAAATGAATATTAAATAGTAAGTATGATAGATGTGAAATTTTGTAAAGACAAAAAGGCTAATGCTATATTAATAACTTTATTACTTTTGGTCTCACTGGTATCAGTTGTTCTGTTTATCCTTTTTCTTAAGGATGAAAATTTTGATTTGAAAGAAGGGATCATTCATTCTATAGAAATAGTGATTAAGTTTCTTACATTTCTTATAGTGATAGATTATATTAGAATTAAAAATAAAAAATAACATTTAGATAATTATGAAAAATAATGAATTGTTTTTGCTTCTTAATAAAGAAGAGGTACAAGAAATTAACGGTGGTAATGTTCCGGCATCATATTACATGGATTCTGATACAATGAAACAGAATTGGGATAATGTTTGTTCTGCCGCAGGAGTGGTTTGTGGATTTTTTGCAGGATTAGTTGGATTATAAAAATAAATAAAATATGGAAGACTTAAAATTAAATGAATTGCAACAAGTTTATGGTGGTGGCTTTGACGAAGGAAAAAGTGTAGGGTATCAAATTGGTAAAACAATTTCCGGTGCTATAGCACTTTATGGATTTTATGTGTTAGTAGCTGCATTGGTATAAATATTGAAAAGCTAATACTATTTTAACGTGAGTTCGATATAACTTAAAACAATTTTAGTTGCCCGTCATTGATAAAACTTATATCAATGGCGGGTTTCTTGTCAAAGAAACAATAAGCCGCAATGGCTGATAGGGCATTTGCGATGAAGTTGTTGAACGAACGGTGTCTTGAATGCTCTATTTGCGCAATATTCTTCAATTCATCGTTGACAGTTTCAATCAGTGCCCTTTTTCTAAGTAGAATTTTATCTGCTATGCTCATAAGTGAGTTCCTCATATTATTTTTCACCTTAGTGACAAGCTGTATGCCGTTTAGGAAGAGGTTTTCAAACAAGGCTTGTCCAATATACCCCTTGTCGGCGCATAATTTCCCTTTTATGTTATCCAAGAACTTTCCTTGCTTTAGGGGCTCACGGTCATCCACATTTCCCGGAGTGAACATAAAGTTCAGTATCTCTCCCTTATCATTTATAATCAGGTGAAGTTTAAAACCAAAGAACCACCCCATGGAACATTTTCCACGTTCGGCAAGCCCTTCAAAAGTTTTATGAATCAGTATCCGTTGGTTGCGACAAACACGCAAGGGAGTTGAATCGACAAAACTGATACCTGTGCAAGTCCCCAACAGAACTTTCTTGATAAAGTTGGTCAAAGGGAGCAGTACTTCCTTTTCCAATTCCACAAAGCGGTTATAGGACACGGGGCTGGGAAACAGATGAGACAGATGTTTGCAGACATATTCCTTGTAATAATGCTTGAAGCATCTGAAGCCACCGGAATGAAACAGGATAAGAATGACCATAATTTCCGAGTCACTCATCCGGTTCGGTTTATTACGATGTTTATGACTTTGGTCTTCAACCATATATTTTTTCTGTTGTAACGCAAATTCTTTACAGAAATCATCTGCCATAAAATAAATCTCTGTAACTTTGGACTCTGAGAACATAGTGATAATCGTTGAAAGGTTATAATTTAGCACTATAAATTTAATACTTTTATCGCTATGTTCTTAATATACAATGAAGTATTTACATACTTATATCGAACTCACATTACGCAAACTCAAAGACTTGAAAGGCAAAAGTGATTGGGAAATAAAAATGATTTCCCGTAACCGTAAAACATTAGCAGTATGTACAGTATGTCATCAGAAAATACATTCGGGAAAGTTAGACTGAATGAGAAGGTGGAGAGCCGTGTATGGGGAGACCTGTCAGCACGGTTCGGAGGCGGGTGCTTGGAAACCTGCCATGGTAAAACATGGCAAGGCGCCGGGTGCTTAGCCAGTGGGCAGATAGCGTCTGCCAAAATTACGCTCTCCCGTATGATCTCCCCGCAACTGTATAGGGTTATGTCCGGCGACGAGTTTTCGTTGGATATAAACAATCCGGACGATCCGAAAGTGCTGGTAGTGGGCAACAATCCCGACCGTCAGAATATCTACGGTGCGGCGCTGGGGTTGTATAATTCCCGTATCGTGAAGCTGATCAATAAGAAAGGACAGCTAAAAAGTTCGGTCGTTATCGACGAGTTACCCACCATTTATTTCAAAGGTCTGGATAACCTTATCGTCACCGCCTGAAGCAATAAAGTAGCCGTGTTACTCGGTTTTCAGGACTTTTCGCAGCTTACGCGCGACTATGGAGATAAGGAAGCGAAGGTCGTGATGAACACGGTCGGAAACATCTTCAGCGGTCAGGTGGTCGGCGAAACCGCCAAAAACCTCTCCGAACGGTTCGGTAAGGTTTTACAGAAACGGCAGTCAATGACCATTAACCGCAACGACAAGTCCACGTCCATATCGACCCAACTCGACAGCCTGATACCCGCCAGCAAAATATCAACGCTCACACAGGGTATGTTCGTGGGGGCCGTTGCCGACAACTTTGATGAGCGCATCGAGCAGAAGATTTTTCATGCTGAAATTGTCGTGGATAACGAGCGGGTGAAGCGGGAAACCGCTAACTACAAAAAAATACCCGTCATTACCAATTTTGTGGACGAGGATGGCGTGGACAGGATGCAGAAATGATACAGGAGAATTACGACCACATCAAAGCCGAAACCCGCCAGATTGTCGAGGACGAACTGGAACGGATTAAGAATGACCCGATACTCTGCTATTTGTTACCGGAACAGGGGTAATTATAATTTTCTAAGATATTAAAGTTGTGATATTTGCCATTTTAAAGATCTATGTGTAATTTTGACAAAAAAATGAAAATCATGCACATATCCAAGATTAAGATACATGGGTTTAGATGCTTCAATTCAGAGGGCGCATCTATTGAAATTGATAGAAGATTAAATGCTTTTATTGGTTTAAATAGTAGTGGTAAAACAGCCGCATTGGAGGCTCTAAGAAAACTATTTGGAATTACAAATGCGGAAAGAAATATAAGCAAACAGGATTTTCATGTTGCTTGTGAAGAAGGTGATGAGGTTCGAGAACGTTCTTTATCAATAGAGGCCAGATTAGACTTTGACGAATCTGAAACGGACGCTATTCCTCATTTCTTTTCATCTATGGTTGTCGATGCGGAAGGAGAAAATCCCTACATAAGAGTATTATTGGAAAGTATATGGACAAAAAACGATCTTGCAGAAGAAGGAGATATCGACACCAAACTGTATTTTATCAATGTGCCTGAATCTGAAGATAGTACTGATGAATCTAAACACGCTTTTCCCAAACATCTAAGAGGACTAATTCAGGCATTTTATGTTCCGGCTATACGAAGACCATCGGAACAAATGCGTTATATTTCCGGCTCTATCTTATATCGTGTTTTAAGTTCTATGAAATTCAGTGATGAGTTCAAAGAGAATTACTTGACAAAAATAACAGAACTCAATAGTTTATTTCAAAGTATTGATGAATTCTCTACGATTGAATCTACTTTATCAGACATTTGGTCTGAATTTCATAAAGATGAACGCTATAAGGATGTTTCTTTATCTTTTGGAACCAGTGAAATTGAATCAATATTACAAAAATTAGAAATATCATTTAGTCCAACAGAAATAGATAGACCATATCAAATAGACGAATTAGGAGAAGGTTATAGGTCTTTATTTTATTTTACCCTTGTCTGTACTCTTTTAAAGATAGAGGAAGAGATTGATGATGAAGAACGGGTTAAGCCATTACTTACAATTCTTGCAATAGAAGAACCTGAAAACCATATTGCCCCTCAATTACTTGGGCGTGTAATTAAAGTCTTAACTTCTATATCCAAACAAGATAAAGCGCAAGTATTCTTATCTTCACACACTCCCGCAATAATCAAAAGGCTTGATCCAGAGTCTATTTTTCATTTTCGGATAAATGAGGATTATGCAACTGAAATAAATAAAATCGATCTCCCGGAGGGGGATGAAGATGCATATAAATATGTAAAAGAAGCAGTAAAGAACTATCCTGAGATTTATTTCGCCAGATTAGTAGTGATTGGAGAGGGAGACAGTGAGCATCTTATATTTAATCGGCTAATGGAGGTGTATGATAAAGATTTTGATGACAATATAATATCTTTTGCTCCATTAGGTCACAGGTTTGTCAATCATATTTGGAAATTGCTATCGTCTATACATGTTCCTTATATTACTTTGCTTGATTTAGATGTAGGAAGAGAAGGTGGCGGTTGGGGACGTGTTAAATATGCATTACAACAACTTATCAATATCGGAAAAAGTAAAAAGAAACTATTAGAAGTTGAGGGAGGAGAGGTCTTATCTGATGAGGCATTTGAAAAAATGCATACTTGGGGGCATACTAATAACAAACTTGACAGTTTAATGGGATGGGTGGGTTTCTTGAAAAAATATAACATTTTTTATTCTTCCCCATTAGACCTTGATTTTTTGATGCTTGAACATTATCCGGAAATTTATAAAAAGGCAATCCCGAAAAACGGAGGCCCAAGAATACCTGAAAAAGATAAAGAACCGGACAAATTTGCAGCAAAAGTAACGAACGCAGTGGCAGCCACCTTGAAATCGGAAGATGCAAAAGGAGAAACCTATACTGAAGAACAAAAAGAACTGATGATTTGGTATAATTATCATTTTCTTGGTAGAGGCAAGCCGGTAACCCACATGAATGCATTGTCATTAATGGATGATGAAAAGATAAAAGAAAAGACACCTCCTGTTTTAATGGAAATTTTTGACAAGATAGATAAAATACTTTTCAAAAAATGAAATATAAAGCAGTTGACGAATGGATTCCCGCAGACGGTTTTGTCTTAGAACCCAATGCACTTGATACGGTAAAGTCCGAACAAAACACGTTGGTTATTGCCGGGCCGGGAGCAGGTAAAACCGAACTCTTAGCTCAGAGAGCTTGTTTTCTGTTAGAAACAAACCAATGTCCTTATCCTAAAAAGATATTAGCAATTAGTTTTAAACGAGATGCCGCATATAATTTGAAAGAGCGTGTTCTTAAACGATGTGGAAGTGATTTAGCAGTACGATTTGAATCCATGACATTTGATGCTTTTGCAAAAAATATAGTGGATAGATTTCGTAAAGGATTACCCGAAAGTTATGCGGTCAATAGTGAATATGAGATAATATTTGGAGAAAGAGATATACTTGATGTTTTCGAAGGAATTGACCGGAATTATCGGTCAACGCATAGTGACAAACAAATTTTAGATGATTATTACAGCAAATTGCCTCTATCTCCAGACAGCATTCATTATAAAGCATGGACACATCAATTAAGCGGCGCGAAATCATTTCTCACATTCAAAATGATGATGCGTTTAGCCGAACTTATCATGGATGCTAACCCAAAACTTAGAGAATACCTAAAAGCAACATATAGCCATATTTTTCTTGATGAATTTCAAGATACGACTACGTTGCAATACGAATTTCTGACTACATGTTTTGGGGATAGTGGTTCTGTATTAACTGCTGTTGGAGATGACAAGCAGCGGATTATGCTTTGGGCAGGCGCATTACCAGAGATATTCAGTAAATTCATAGAAGATTATGACGCAAGCCAACTTTCTCTTCAAATGAACTTTAGATCAGCTCCCAATTTGGTCGAACTTCAAAACTATTTGATTACAAATTTACTGCGAAAAGAGGATACTGTAATATGTAACCCGAATTGGAATAAAGGGGACGGAGAAGCACATCTTTGGATTTTCAAGAACCCACAGCAAGAGATAGAATATCTACATTCTAATGTTGAGCGATGGGTAAATAAAGATAATATTAATCCCAGAGATATTTGTATTTTGGTCAAACAGCAATTACAAAAATATGCAGGAGAGCTAATTGATTATTTCAATGAGCATGGAATCGCAGCACGAGATGAAAGTAAGTATCAGGACTTACTAACTGAAGAGGTAATTCTATTTATAGTAAATTTTCTATATCTTATAAATAGTAACAAGGCTATTGATTCAAAAAGTTCTGTTTTAAATTTTTTAAGTAACATCAATTCCTCTTATTCCGACAAAGAGGTCTTTGCCGAAGAAATCAAGCTGCATAAGTTTATAAAAACAATTCGGTCTGCCTTTCAAAAAGATTTTATGAAATGTGTTGAGGGTATAGTTAATGATATAATTTCTTTTGCAGGAGCGGATAAAATCAAGTCTTCATATCCAGCATACAAAAACAAGAAATATTTCTCCGAAACAATTGGTTCTTTCTCTCAACTATTAAAAGAAGAAGCCGAAGGTGCTACAAATTTAAAGACAATTTTAGATACGATAACAGGGGTCGGGGTAATTCCGATAATGACGATACATAAAAGTAAAGGATTAGAATACCATACAGTTATATTTATGGGATTAGAAGATGGCGCATTTTGGAGTTATGATAAACAACCAGATGAAGATAAATGTGCTTTCTTTGTTGCCCTTTCAAGAGCGAAAGAGCGAGTGGCCTTTACATTTAGTCGCAATAGAAATGGGAGGGCACAGAGCTTAACAAAAATAGAAGAATTATTTAAAAGTCTGGAAGATTCTAAGAAAGTAGCATTTCAAGAGATAAAATAGCTATAAATAATCATCTAATTTGTTTTTTGTAGAGCAACCAATCGCGCTATATTCCTGACAGTCCTTACCGGCAGCATAACCAATCCAACAACAACCGATAGGGCGAATTTTACTATAAAATACAGTACCCATCCTATAATCGGCAGGAACAGAAAAACGCTCGGCGTTATTCTTGTCAGTGTTTTCCAACCGGGTATAATCCCAGAAAACACATAAATAACGTGAGTTCGATATAAGTATGTAAATACTTATATCGAACTCACGTTATTTTATTAAGAGAGGAATCTTATTTTATAGATTTCCTCTCTTTTTTATTTAACATAGCGATAACTTAATGATAACCTAACTTTGTCTACTATATCTGTAATTTTGCTGCATAAATAATGAAAATATGAAACATAATTAATATAAAAAAATAAGTCATGTTATTACCTCACGAATGGATAGAAAATAGTATCGAAGCGTATATTTATCAACACACGACAAAATCTCAGAAAATTTATTGGGTTGTGTTGTTGGCTGTGGCAGTGGGCATAGTATCACTTCCTTTTATTTATGTGGATATTTCTGTACAAGGCAGTGGGATCGTACGGCCGGTAACAGAGAAAACGGAGATTAAAGCATCTGTTACGGAACTTGTGGATTCAATATATGTGAAAGAAGGTGATCAAATAAATAAGGGAGATATGATTCTGCGTTTTAGAACCAATAGTTCGGATTATAAAATAAGCTATCAAGGTAATAGGCTTAATGATTATGAGGCTCATTTGGCTGATCTCGTTTTTTTAGCAAAAGGCGAATGTCCTGTAGCTTTTCGTTCTTCCACACGACGACAGGAATATTCCTATTTTGTCAAGCGTAAAAAAGAAATTGAAACTACCATGATACAAGCAGAAAAAGAATATTTACGTAATAAGACATTGTTTGATAGGAAAGTAATTTCAGAGGAAGAGTATGATAAATACTGTTATCAATACCAGAATCAGCAGAATGAACTCGCTTCGTTTGTTGAAAGTCAGTTGAGCACTTGGCAAGCGGATTTGAATACGTATATGAATTCGCGTGACGAGATGCATGCAACTTTACGGCAAGAGATAAAGGACAAGGATAGGTATATTGTCCGTAGCCCGATAAGTGGTACGGTCGATCAGTTTTCGGGTATTTATCGGGGAAGTAGTATTCAGGCAGGGCAGTCTTTGGCTGTGATAAGTCCAGACTCTACCCTTTGTATTGAAGTATATGTCACTCCTCGTGACATTGGGTTTATGAGCATAGGTATGCCGGTCCGTGCGCAAGTGGAGTCGTTTAATTACAATGAGTGGGGAACTATTCCCGGGAAGGTTCGGGAGATATCATCGGATTTTCTTACGGACAGTCAAGGGAATGCAGTTTATAAAGTAAAATGTAATATGGAAAGGAATTATCTGATACTGAAGTCTGGAAAAAAAGGTCTGTTGAAAAAGGGAATGACGGTAAATACCCATTTTATGATTACTCGCCGGTCGTTATTCGACTTACTGTATCAGAAAATGGATGATTGGGTAAACCCTAAACAAAATGAGAATTCGATGATGGTAGAGAGTAAGTTATAAACATATTAGATAGCATAATTTTATGTATAAAAGAGGAATTAATATAAAACAACATGACATTACGGATTGTGGAGCCGCTTGTCTTGCATCGGTATGCGCATATTACGGATTACAATTTCCTGTTTCGCGGATTAGACAATATGCTTTTACGGATCAGAAAGGGACAAATCTTTTAGGTTTAATGGAGGCAGCTCATAAGTTGGGTATGGCTGCCAAAGGGGTTAGGGCTAAGTTTGAAGCACTGCAAATTGTACCAAAGCCTGTTATTGCCCATATTATTGTAAAAGAGAAGCTTCAACATTTTGTAGTGGTATATAAAGTGACTGCCACTCATATTGTTTATATGGATCCGGGATCCGGGAGGATGCATAAAAAAAAGAATGAAGAATTTCAAAGAGAATGGACTGGTGTATTAGTACTGGTGGAACCGGAAAGAGGCTTCAAAAGAGGAAATCGGAAAACGAGTATACCCGGTAAGTTTCTTTCATTACTTGTTCCGCACAAGAGTGTTATGTTTCAGGCTATCTTCGGTGCATTGATTTATAGTATTTTAGGACTGTCTACTTCTGTCTACATAGGGAAAATTACTGATTATGTCTTAGTGGACAGAAATGTGAATCTGCTTAATTTGATGGGTGTTATTATGATTGCCATTTTACTGATGAGAACATTTATTGGTGCGATGAAGAGTATATTGGCTTTGAAAACGGGACAGAGGATTGACGCAGCACTTATCTTAGGTTACTATAAGCACTTGCTTACACTTCCGCAACAGTTCTTTGATACGATGCGTGTAGGAGAAATTATTTCGCGGGTCAATGATGCCGTAAAGATTCGTAATTTTATCAATAATGTATCATTGGATATGGTAGTGAACGTTATGATTCTACTGTTTTCTGTCTGTCTAATGTTTGTTTATTCATGGAAACTGGCAGTGGTTACTTTATTGTCAGCTCCGTTATTTCTTTTTATATACTGGATTTTCAACCGGCTTAACAGGAGGTATCAGCGAGGAATTATGGAAAGTGGAGCCGAATTAGAATCGCAATTGGTAGAATCGATCAATTCTATTTCGACTATCAAGCAGTTTGGTATTGAGGGGTATGCCAATTTGAAAACGGAAATTCGATTTGTACATCTGTTGAAGAGTACTTATCATAGTATTTATGGTGCGATTATGGCACAAGGGGGGATTCAATTTGTTTCAACTGGAATTACGATTGCCGTTTTATGGTTGGGCAGCTTACTTGTAATCGATCAGGAACTTACACCGGGTACACTGATGGTATTCTATTCATTGGTAGGATATGTAGTTTCTCCTATCGGTGCTCTTATTTCATCTAATCAGACTATTCAGGATGCGTTGATTGCCGCCGATCGCTTGTTCCAGATTATGGATTTGGAAAGAGAACAGAATAATGAGCAGAAGATTATACTTGAATCAGATATGATAGGTGATATTGTATTTGATAAGGTATCTTTTCGCTACGGTTCGCGTAAGCAGGTTTTCGAGGCATTGGATTTAAGGATTGAAAAAGGTAGGACCACTGCCATTATTGGTGAAAGCGGTTCAGGAAAGACAACTCTTGTCTCCCTTTTGCAACACATTTATCCCATACAGGCTGGACAAATACGTATAGGAAACTATGATATTGTGCAGATTGACAACAAGAGCTTGCGCAATAGGATAGGTACGGTACCCCAGCAAATAGAGTTGTTTGCGGGTTCAATTATAGAGAATATTGCCGTAGGAGATTTACAGCCGGATATGAAAAGAATCGTAGACTTGACGAAACAATTAGGTTTAGAGGAATTTGTAGAAAGGCTTCCGAATGGATATATGACTTGCATTGGTGAACACGGAACTTCACTCTCGGGAGGCGAACGGCAACGCATCGCTATTGCTCGTGCGCTATATAAGGAGCCTGAGATATTGATTTTTGATGAGGCTACTTCATCACTCGATTCTATTTCGGAACGATATGTAAAACAAATGTTAGATGTATTAGCAAAAAGAGGGAAAACGGTTATTGTGATAGCTCATCGGCTGAGTACTGTGAAAAATGCGGATCGGATTGTCGTAATAGATGTGGGGCGGGTTGTGCAGATGGGGGTACATGATGAGTTGTCTCGGGAGGAAGGAGTGTATAAGAGGCTTTGGAATGAGCAGTTTGGTCAATTGGATTGATTGTGGGCCGAATTGGTAATAGTTTTTAGTAAAACGGTCTTATTAATATGAAGAAAAAGAATATTGATTTTTTCTTGTTATTTATCTTATGCTTATTGGCAATTGAAATACAAGCGCAGGAAAAATGGAGTTTAAAACAGTGTATTGATTATGCTTTCGAACATAATATTAGTATCAGACAACAGCAGAATCGGATAAAGAAGCTCAAAATAGAGAACAATACTTTAAGAAATAGTTATCTGCCGGATATAAAAGCCGGCACTTCTCAAAAACTTGACTTTGGGAGATCATTAAACCGTAGTAATACCTATGGGGATAATAATACGCAAAACTCTTCTTTTTCAATGAGCGCGGAAATGATTTTGTTTTCCGGCTTTAAAAGGGTTGCTTCCATAAAGAAAAATAGATTTGATTTATTGGCCGCAGAGGCTAATAAGAGACTAATAGAGAATAATTTGGAATTGGATGTTACAACATGTTATTTTCAAATATTGCTAAATAGAGAAATTTATTATATAGCCCAAAAGCAAATTCAACTAACCAAGGAACAACAGATTAGAACGGAGTTGCTTATCGAAAACGGGAAAGCACCTCAATCGCAGTTCTATGATATCAAGGCACAACTGTCTAATGATGAATTAGCTGCTATTGAGGCCGGAAATATCTTGCGTTTATCTGTACTTGAGCTGGCTCAACTGCTTGAGTTGGATAGAAGGGAGGGATTTGAGGTTGATTCGCTTGATGCGGAAGTTTGTCAGATCGATACGTTACATCCGGAACAGATTTATGTTGCTGCCTTGAATTGTATGCCGCAGATTAAACAAGCGTATTATTCTTTACAAGGAAGTTTGAAAGAGATAAAAATAGCAAGATCCGGATACTATCCGGCATTGTTGATGGGAGCGGGTATTAGTAGCAGCTATTATCATATAACAAATGGCGAAAATACATCTTTTGGTCAGCAGTTTAGAAATAATATGCAAAAAAGTATCTATTTTACGCTAAGTATCCCGATTTTTGATCGGATGGCTGCTCGAAATAATGTGCAGAGCGTACGGGTGGAGATCAATAATGCCAAATTAACCTTAGAGAATGAAAAGAAACGATTGTATAAAGATATTGAAAAGGCGTATATGGATGTTGTGAATGCTTATGAGAAATATAATTCTACTTTGAAATCGGTAAAAGCTAATGAGGAGGCACATCGATATGCTTTAGAAAAATATGCTGCTGGAAAATCGGCAGTATATGAATACAATGAGATTAAAATGAAATTGGCAGATGCTTTGTCCCAACAGGCCCAGGCTAAATATACATATCTGTTGAAAGAGAAAATTCTTCAGTTTTATTCATGTACACCATTAACAGGGGGGTAAAGTATTTGTTTATTATTTATTAGCAAATTCTTTTGGATTTCTCTCTATTTGATGTCATTGAAGAGGGTGTGTCAAAACTAAAATGACCACTCTAAAAAGTTATAGATTGTAACTAACAATTATAAAAGAGCCATATCAAACTCTGTTTTTGAGTAATGATATGGCTCTTTTCATCATTGATTTATGGAGTCAAGTTTCAGATTAAAAGTTGTCCTTTCATCAAATTACGTTTTGACGCACCCTCTTTGTTATTTTTTATGTTTACTTTTTTTTATATGTATCGTACTCAAGATTATTATTCCAATAAGCAATAGTATCAGTGCGCCATAAGCAATTCCCTCTGTCACATGCAGGCTCTGCGGGTCAAAACGCATCTCGATCGTGTGTGTGCCGGCCGGAACATTCATGGCACGCAAAATATAATTAGCACGGGCTATATCCGCCGGCTGGCCATCAATGGTTACCTGCCATCCCGGTTGGTAATAGATTTCGGAGAATACGACTACACCGTCTTTGGGAGAAGAAGTCTCGTATATCAGGTGGTTAGGCTTGTAGCTGACAAGTTTGACGGTACTTGCTGAGTCGACCTGCAAGCCTTCGGTCACCCCTTTCAGGATATCTTTAAATTTGACATCGACGATGGCCGTATTTTTCAGGTCTACTTTACCTACGGCATCGATCTCTTCGTTGGCATTGTCAACGTATTGCACTTTGTCGACGAACCAGGCATTACCGTACGCGTATGGATTCAGAATAGGGGCTGTTTGTCCCTGCTGGTTGACAGGGAAAATGAAATACTTCGTATTCAGCATATTCAATACCTGGAACTTGCCGGCATCTATACTGTCCATTTCTCCACCGGACGCTGCTACCTCTTTAAAGGCTGCTTGCATTTCGGGTTTGATGTGGTGGTCTATCATTTCCTGATAACGGCGCAATTTGGCGGCATGGTATCCGCCGACGCTTTTGTGCCAGTAAGCAGTGTTGTTTTCGTCAAATGTGGAGGTGGCAAAGTTTAGTACCCGGTAGTCCAAACTCTTGTCTTGCAGAATCAGTTCATCGGCTTTTGTCTTGTTAAATGTTTCTGTCCGAATGGAACGGGGTACAAACTGGTCATCATGGAGATAACGTTTGTTGACGGTCCACATATCCCCCAAACAAAGCAGCGCAATGCCCGCGATGGTAAATGATTTGCGCAACTTGCCCGTTGCATAAAGCCAAAGCAACACACAGCCGATGGCTATGATGATAAAGCTGCGCAGGGCATCGGCACTGACAAGTGCTCCGCGCATGTCTGTAAGGCTGGCCAAAATGCCGGAAAGTTCGTTAGCAGGTATCATCTGCTGGTCGACGGCATTTTGAAGCATCTGAACCTCCCGGGCAGATACAAAACCGGAATTGAGACTACTGGGGGCTATGAACAGCAGTAAGGCAACGCCGGCAGTCAGTACGAAACTAATGCCGAATGCTTTTTTATCTTTCTTCCATATGCCGGGCTCTTCTAAAATGCGCTTTAAGGCAAAGATGGCCAACAGGGGTATTGTGAACTCTGCAATGACGAGAATAGACGATACTGCACGAAACTTGTTGTACATCGGGATATAATCGATGAAAAAGTCCGTCAACGGCATAAAGTTCTTGCCCCATGACAGGAGGATGGAGAAGAGTGTTGCTCCGACCAATGCCCATTTCAGAGGGCCTTTTACGATAAAGCATCCTAAGACGAACAGGAATAATACGAATGCGCCTACATAGACGGGGCCTGCTGTCCAAGGTTGGTCACCGAAATATTGCGGGAACGAACTGTATAATCCGCCGTACATCGGGTTTGCTTTTTTCATGGCCGTATCGCTTTGGCTGAGGACAGCGCCGGAAGAACCACCTTTAAAGTTGGGGACAAGCAGCGTCCATGTTTCTCCGATACCATAACTCCAGTTTGTAATATAATCGCGGTCTAATCCGCTACTGGTCTGTTTGGCTGCATCCCCGGTTTGAACCAGTTCGCTTTTACTGCGCATGGTTTCTTTACTGTATGTGTAAGTGTGGTAAAGATTGGTAATATTGGTTGCCACACCGACAAGGGCAGCCACTATTAATATGGCACTTGCCTTGAAGAACTTCGGTAGTGTTTTGTTGCGCCATGCGTCTTCAAAGTAAGCCCCTACAAAAAAGAGGATGACGAACAGGAAGTAATAAGACATCTGTACGTGGTTCGATGTAATCTGTAGGGCAATGAAGACGGCAGTGACAATGCCACCTAATAACAGACGCCCCCGGTAGGCAAGGACCATACCGGCCAGAGTAGGCGGTATGTAAGCAAGAGTGATGAACTTCCAGATGTGTCCGGCGGATATTAATATGAAAAAGTAGGAGGAGAATGCCCACATGATTCCTCCTAATCCGGCAAGCCAGGCCGGTATGCCGAATGCCCGCAGCAGGATGTAGAAACCGAGCATCAGAATAAATGTCAGGCTGACGTAATAGGGTAGAAACAGCTGATACACTTTCTGTACCCACTGCAACGGTTTACTCGTGTCGTAAGAGGGGGCTATCTGATAGGTTGGCATACCGCCGAAGATGGAATTTGTCCAACGGGTACGTTCGCCTGTCTGTTCGTAGTACTCTTTGGCTTCTTGTCCGGCACCGGCACCGGCAGCAATATCATGCTGGAACAAAATGCGGTTCTCTATGTCCGCCGGAAAAAAGTAGACGAAGGAAATCAGAATAAATGCCAGAATGGCAATGAGGTCGGGAAGAAATTTTTTCATTTACAATTTGACGATTTACGATTTACAATTGAAATTTGTATCATTTACGATTTGACGATTTACGGGTTCAGATGTTGATATCCAAAGGCTGTTATCAATCGTAAAATCGTAAATCGTCAAATTGAAAAATTAATAGCGATAGTGATCCGCTTTATATGGACCGTCTACCGATACGCCGATATATGCAGCCTGTTCGGGAGTCAGTTTTGTCAGTTTCACACCTATCTTCTCAAGATGCAGACGAGCTACTTCTTCATCAAGATGCTTAGGCAAACGGTATACATTGATATCGTATTTTTTGTTGAACAATTCGATTTGTGCCAATGTCTGGTTAGTGAAAGAATTGCTCATTACAAATGACGGATGCCCCGTTGCACATCCTAAATTTACCAGACGTCCGTCGGCCAGCAGGATGATGCTGTGACCGTCAGGGAAATAATAGCGGTCTACCTGTGGTTTGATATTTACACATTTGATACCGGGGTAGTGTTTTAATGCATCCACTTGTATTTCGTTGTCGAAGTGTCCGATATTGCAGACGATAGCCTGGTCTTTCATCTGTTCCATATGGTCGATACGGATAATGTCGATATTACCGGTAGTCGTTACAAATATATTTCCCTCTTTGCACGCGTCTTCCATAGTTACTACTTCGAAGCCTTCCATAGCCGCTTGTAAAGCACAGATCGGATCTACTTCCGTTACCAAAACACGGGCTCCGTACGAACGCATGGAGTGTGAACAGCCTTTTCCTACATCCCCATAACCGCAAACTACTACCACTTTACCGGCAATCATCACGTCTGTCGCGCGTTTGATACCGTCTGCCAATGATTCACGGCAACCATACAGATTGTCGAATTTCGATTTGGTTACCGAATCGTTTACGTTGAATGCCGGGAAAAGTAATTTTCCTTCTTCCTGCATTTGATACAGACGGTGTACACCGGTAGTCGTTTCTTCGGATACGCCACGTACTTCGGCGGCAACACGATGCCAACGGCTATTATCTACTGCCAATACTTTTTTCAGAATGGCATTCAGTTCGATTTCGTCTTCGGCATGCACTTCTTTATCTAATACGGCAGCATTGTTTTCTGCTTCATATCCCACATGGATCATCATGGTGGCATCACCGCCATCGTCTACAATGACAGTAGGACCTTTACCACCGGGGAAGTTCAAAGCTTGAAGAGTACACCACCAATAGTCTTCCAGTGTTTCGCCTTTCCATGCATATACGGCAACGCCCGAAGCGGCAATGGCTGCTGCTGCATGGTCTTGTGTCGAATATATATTGCAAGAACACCAGCGTACCTCTGCACCCAATGCAACGAGTGTTTCAATCAGTACGGCTGTCTGGATAGTCATGTGCAATGAACCCATAATACGGGCGCCTTTCAATGGTTTGGATTCTCCATACTTTTCGCGAAGAGCCATAAGGCCGGGCATTTCTTTTTCTGCCAGATCGATTTCCTTGCGTCCGAAGTCTGCAAGTTTAATATCTGCCACTTTGTAGGGCAGTGTAGAGAATAATTCTGTAGACATATTTTAATTTGTTTAAAAAATAAAAGTAGTTGCAAAGATAGAACTTTCTGATTAGTAGGACAAAAGCTATCGTTCTTTTTTAATCAATAATAACTTCGATGATGCCGTAGTTTTAATTGTAAATGTTATATATTTGCATGCTTATGGGCAATATATACAACAAAACGGATAAAAATCTAAAGAATCTTTATGGGACTATATGATCAGAAAACGAAAGATGAACTTCTTGAGATTGTAAAAGAATTGGAGAGAAAGGTGGAGGACCTTACCTCGGAGTTGTCTTCGTTGGAAACAGGAAGATTCCGGGATAAATATAGTACCCGTATTTTAGATGCATTGCCTGATATGCTTACTGTCTTTGATCATGATGCAAATATTATAGAACTTGCTTCTTCTCCGGAAACAAACCATGTGGAGGGTACTACTACAGAAAGTATTGTTGGTGCAAATGTAAAGGATATTGTACCTGAAAAAGCTTACGAGAGTGTTCGGGAAAACATGGATAAAGTGATAGAGACCGGTAAGGGATCGATAGCTAAACATTCGTTGATGCTCGATGGAGTTTGGCATCATTATGAGAATCGAATTTTTCCGCTTGATGATAAATATTTGCTTTGTATGTGCCGTGATGTCTCGGAAAAGGTGAAAGTCGAAGGGGTGAATGCCATTCAGCGAAACGAAATAATTCGTCTTAATTCTTTAATGCAGGCCATATTGAATAATGTGCCTGTATATTTATTTATAAAAGACACCGGTAATGATTTCCGCTATCTTTATTGGAACAAGGCTTTTGCGGACCGAACCGGCATTACAGCGGAATTTGCTGTAGGTAAAACGGATGTGGAAATTTTCCGTAGTGATGAGGAGGTCAGACGTTTCAGAAAGGGAGACTTAGCCGTGATGGAGGCCGAGAAGGTAGAGTATTTGGAAGAATATACTACGCTAACCGGTGATACGCGTACCGTGGCAATGATAAAAACACTTGTACCTTCCGGTAATAAGCAACCCTATATTGTCGGAGTAGGATGGGATATGACCGATATTAAAAAGACGGAAAAAGAACTGATCGATGCCAGAGTCAAGGCAGAGGAAGCCGATAAACTGAAATCTTCTTTTCTCGCCAATATGAGCCACGAGATACGGACACCTTTGAATGCAATTGTCGGTTTTTCGAAACTTATCATCGAATCCGGAGACAAAGAAGAACAATCCCAATATGCAGAGATTGTAGAAAAGAATTCCGGTTTGCTGCTAAATCTTTTTAATGACATTCTCGATTTATCTGCTTTGGAAGCCGGATCGCTGAAATTTTCGATAGGATCGGTCAGAATGAGGGACATATGCGCCCGGTTGTATCATCAATATTGCGATTCCGTTCATCCCGGAGTAATCCTTGTGTTTGATGAGGTTGACCCGGACTTGTGTGTGCAGGGTGATTGGGACCGTATTTCTCAGATATGGCTGAATTTGCTTAGTAATGCTATCAAATTCACTTCCGAAGGAGAGATTCATTTCGGTTTTGAGAAAAAAGGGGGGATGATTCAAGGATATGTGTCCGATACGGGTATCGGGATTCCGGTAGAACGTGCTGCAACCATTTTTAGCCGTTTTGGGAAAGTCAACGATTTTGTTCAGGGAACCGGACTCGGACTGACTATTTGCCGGATGTTAGTTGAAAAAATGGGAGGACGTATCTGGGTGCGTTCAAAAGTAGGAGCAGGGACTATATTTTATTTTACGCTTCCGATGGTATGCAAAACCAAAGGATGATATAGATGGAGTTGTGGTCTTTAAAACTGTAAATTGATAGATGAACCGTAAGTAAAAAATGTAACGCATCTTTTTGCGTTATTTATGTAAAGTTGTATATTTGCGGTATGTTCATTTTGTGAACATACCGGTTTTTTTGTAAATATAGCCCAAAACGCTGTCGAACTACCACTTGATGCAAATCGGCTATTTTGAGAACTTACTCTATGGGTGAGGTGTATATATACGTCTTTGGCGTAGAAACACTCCCATTGAGTAAGTAGGCTGTGGTAGGCCTTGACAGCGTTGGGCAGTGGTTCTACGTCTTTTTTCATATTTTGCGTAGCACTTGCTGATTGTGAATATTTTAATATTAACTATGGAGCTACCAGACTATGAAACCACTATTGCTTATTCTGCTATATTTTGTTTCTGTAGATGTGAACTATTCAGATTCTTATCAAAAAGATGCCTGGAAGTGTTTGGATAATTCTTATAAAACCTTATTGACTGATCCTAAGCAATCTGCTGCATATTCCATGCAGGCTTATGATATATTGAAACAGACAACGGATTCTGCATTGATTGTCTATACTTTGTCCATGTCGGGACATGCTTATATGCTTTATGGGAATTTTGATCTGAGTATGAATGTGTACTATAAAGCTTTATCCTATTGTCCGGAAAAAGATCTAAAGGCAAAGGCTAAGATAAATCTTAATTTGGGAACTTTGTATGGTTCATTGAAAGACTTTTCAAAAGCAATGGAGTTGATTGATAATGCCACTTCAACATATAAGGTTTTAAACGATTCGGCGGGAATAGCCAATGCTTATAATGCCCGTGGTTTGATTCATGTCTATATGAACGAAACGAACATAGCTGATAAATTTTTTAAAGACGCTTTACGCATAAACAAGGTTTTGGGAGATAAAAAAAATATGGCAGCCAATATAAACAATTTATGTCTTTATGAAGGTAATACGGAAGAAAAAATAATGTTGTTGGAAGAGGCCATCGGTATTAATAAGCATTTGAATGCATTATGGTCGTTAGCCGAGAATTATAATAATATGGGGATGCAACTATTCTATGCAAAGAAATATGATGATGCTTTAGATGCTTTGAAGCAGGCGGAGGGGTATGCATCTGAGGTGAATGCTCATGAATTGATATGTGATAATTATGAATACCTCTCTAAAGTGTATTCGGCGCAAGGGCATTATAAAGAGGCTTATGTCAACTTACTGAATTTTGAAAAAAAGAAAGAGCAATTACTTCGAAAAAAAGAGCTCGTTGATATTGAAAGAAGTTTGATAAGGAATAAATTGCAAGAACAGAAGAAGGAGGCAGAGTTAGTTCACCAGCGATATCAACTGTCATTATTAAGACGAAATATATGTATTGCGATCGTAATCTTTTTAGGTATCAATGTGCTGACATTTTTGTTAGTCAAACAACTTAAGCGAAAGAAGGATTTACAGATTGCGAAAGCACAAAAGGAATTGGCAGATTTAAAATTACATCAGCAGACGGTGGAATTGGAGGTGCAATCGGAAAAGCTTGAGAGTACCCAGAGTGAACTGACTAATTTTGTTCTCTTTCTGAATAGTAGGAATGAACTGTTGGAGAAAATCAGAGAGATGATAAAAGCTGCCTATAAAATGAATGCTAATGAGATATTGACTCATTTAAAAAGGATAAATACATATATTCTTCAAGTAAAGAAGATGGAGGAAGAAAATGATTGCCTGACGCACGAGGTCGAAATGCAAAATACTGAATTTCTTAACCGGTTAGTACAGAAACATCCGGGATTGACTCCCGGTGAAAAAAGGTTAGCTACTTTTTTGCGGGTTAATTTATCTACCAAGGAAATTTCTTTATTAACGGGGATCTCTGTTAAAGCTATCAGTATGGCAAGATATCGCTTAAGAAAGTCATTGAACCTACATCCTCAAGAGGACATTTTTTGTTATCTGCGTAATATTTGAAAAAGTGATTTTGTAGAGTACTTTTCTGTTGTTAAATTATTGTTTATTAATGCTTTAATGCTTGCTTGTGTAGGGCGTAAATATGATTGTTTTATGCTTTTGTAGGGTCTGTGTAGACCCTTTTTTTTAGGCTATATTTAGGTTTTGGGGTTTATTTGCTGCTGTGTTTGAAAAGCGCATTTATTAACTTTAAAATTTAATTGCTATGAAGCAAAGTTATTGTTGGGGAGGCATATTACTATATGCTATAATGCTATTCCTTTTATTTATTCCATCCTCTGCTTATGCACAAAACTACCAATTAAAAGGCTACGTACTGGATACTGCCAATGAGCCGTTGATCGGTGCCAATGTAATTGTGGCCGGGACAACTAACGGGGTAATTTCCGGTTTGGATGGTGGCTTTACCTTATCTGTTTCTCCTAACGATCGGATTGAAGTATCCTATATGGGATATATAAAGCAGATCATTCCTTTGAACGGGCGGAAAACAATTAAGGTGATTATGCAGGATGACAGTCAGTTGTTGGAAGAGACTGTGGTAATCGGTTATGGTACTTTGAAGAAAAGCGATATGACAGGGGCAATTTCTTCGGTAGATGTAGAATCCTTGGCAAGCCGTGCGACGACCAACCCGGCGGAGGCCTTACAAGGAAAAGTTGCGGGAGTTAGCATTTTGAAGTCGGGAGGAAATGCAGGAGCTTCTATCTCTGTTAAAATACGTGGTATCAAGACGATGGGCAGCAATGAACCTCTTTATATAATCGACGGTTTTCCTGGAGATATTACTACGGTTAATACACAGGATATCGAGGCGATGGAGATTTTGAAAGACGGTGCGGCGGCTGCCATATATGGTTCAGTTGCAGCCAATGGTGTGGTCATCGTAACTACTAAAAATGGGAAAAAAGGTGATGTCAAGGTTGATTTTAATACATTTTTCCAGTTTACGAGTGCGGCTAAGAAGTTTGAAATGCTGAATGCAGATGAATACTTAAATGTGCATAATATGATGTATGAGAATGCCGAAGCGAAGAAAATCGGTTATCTGACATTTACTGATAGCGATGGAAGACTGAAAAACCCAACAGGTTTTGATACGAACTGGCAGGATGAAATGCTTCGTGGCGGGTTGTCTCAAAACTATAATGTGAATGTCAGAGGTGGATCTGATATTGCCAAATATTCTGTCTCTTACAATCATTCGGATGAGAAAGGAATTTTAAGAGGGAATAAATATGTTCAGGATAATGCCCGGATGAAATTGAACGTGCAGAAATATATTTTTAATTTCGACGCTTCCTTATCTCTTAAAGTTACCCAAAGCCAGCAACCGCAATATTCTATAAAAGAGATGTATGCAATGGCTCCATTGGTACCTGTATACGATGAAGATCAACCCTCCGGTTATGGTTTGAATGAAATGAAAGTAGACGGTGTTCGTCTGGAACTGCCCAATAATCGCAATGTAATGGCCGATGACCACTTCAAGCATAAAAAATCGAATGGATACGATCTTATAGGAAATATCGGGCTAACGGTTGATTTTGCTCCGTGGCTTAAATTTAAGACCGCATATGCATACAGAGGGTACTACACGAATACAAAATACCATTCTGAAAAATTCACTGCCGATGTTCAAGAACAACAGTTATACCCGTATAATTACGATTATAATTCTTATTGGTTCGAACAGACTTTTGACAATGTGCTGACTTTTGATAAAACCTTTGGTAAACATTCATTGAATGTAATGGCCGGTAGTTCACTGACTGCTGCAAGGAAAGATTGGAGCCAAATAAATGTTGAGGGTAAAAAGACAGTGTATGATGTAGTAAACGGCAAGTTGGATATCAAAGATGAAGCCGCCGGCTTTTTTGATCCTACTTCGCCTACCATTGATGCCGGTAATGGCGGCACATTCACAGGCAACGGTTCATTCTGGAACTATAACCGGGCGTCTTTCTTCGGGCGCGTCAACTACTCCTATGGAGGTAAGTATATGCTTCAGGCAACAGTTCGTGCCGATGGCTCTTCTAAGTTCGGTAAGAATAACCGTTGGGGTGTTTTCCCGTCTGTTGCCTTAGGTTGGCGTATCAGTGAGGAAGAGTTTTTCTCTAAAGATATTATGAGTAATTTGAAGTTGAGGGTCAGTTGGGGACGACTCGGAAATGAAAATGCGTTGGGCTATTATTATGCTCCTACCATGACTAATGACAACACTCAATGGATGAGCTACATACAAGGGGGAAATCCTTGGCCCGGAATGAGTAACCTATATTTGGTAAACGACGATTTGCGTTGGGAAACTACGGATACTAAAAATATCGGAGTAGACTTTGGTTTCTTTAACAATAAACTTTATGGATCGTTGAATTATTATTACAACACTACGGAAGACTTATTGATTGAAAAAGTGATGCCACCTTCTGCCGGTATTTATAATCCTACGGTAAATGTCGGTAAAATGAGAAATAAAGGGTTTGAACTTGAACTGAACTATGCTGACAATATTAATGGGTTCGAATATAATGTAGGATTTAATCTTTTTACGACCAAAAATGAAATGTTGAAAGCAGACCCTAACCAGATTCTGTATGGGTCGGGGTTGAAGGGGGCCGGCCATTTTGTAACTCAGACGTTGGAGGGGTATCCTGTTGCTGCTTTCTTTTTATACCAAACGGACGGTATTTTCCAGTCGGCAGAAGAAGTGGCGAATCACACTGCTGAAATCGAACAGCCGGATGGCTCTGTAAAAACAGTACTTCTCCAACCGAATGCCAAACCGGGAGATATCCGTTTCAAAAATGTAAATGGTGACGGTGTCATCGATGAGAGCGACAAGGAATATTGTGGCTCGGGAATTCCTAAGTTGGAAGCTAATTTATCGTTTAGTGGTTCTTATAAAGGATTAGACCTGTCTTTTTTGTTAGGGAGTGCTTGGGGACATAAACTATATAATGCTAATCGTTTGTATTATGAGGCAATGGACTCTGGAACGAATATGTTTAAATCTACTTTAAATGCTTGGACGGAAAACAATTCGAATACCGCAATGCCCCGTGCGGTTTTGAAAGATCCGAATATGAATACCCGTGAATCGGATCGTTTCTTGGAGAAAGGTAACTTTATTCGTTTGCGGCAATTACAGTTGGGCTATACGTTGCCTAAAACTTGGACAAAGAAAGTCTATATTGACAAATGCCGGTTGTATGTTAGTGGTGAGAATCTTCTGACTTGGACTAATTATTCCGGCATCGATCCCGAATTCTCATCCGATATTTTGGACACGGGTGTGGATGTATTCATTTTTCCTTTTACTCGCTCGTATGTAGTCGGATTGCAGGTGACGTTTTAATTAATTTCTAAAAATAGCTTAATCATGAAAAAACATATTTATATAGCTTTTCTTTTCTGCATTGTCTCTTTGACGGGATGCGATAATTTCCTGACGGTGGAAAGCCCGGACTTTTCGACGGATAAGTTCTGGAGGGACTCTGTTGACGTGGAATCCGGACTGTCGGCTGCTTATGGGCAGTTGGATAACAGAGCCGGTAGTTATAATTTTGCTGAAATAAAATTTGTTGTAGAGACGTTTCGTGAAGATATAATGAATATTGGTGCTGATGTCAATAATTATCCTGAGTGGGGGCCGATGTATGATTTTACGTACAACAACGAAAGTTCACGGATCAAGGAGTATTGGATGAATTGTTACAATGGCATTAACTATACCAACAATGTGTTGTTTGGAATAAGAAAAGTACAGTCCGGTAATAATCCGATGAGTACCGCCAAATGCAATAGCGTACAAGGAGAGGCCTTGTTTCTGCGTGCTTATTACCATATGAAGTTATTATTGAACTGGGAAAAGATAGTCATTCGTAACGAGTATCTGACTACTGAGGTAGAAGTACATAAGGCCCTTTCCTCAAGGGAAGACGGTTGGGATTTTGTCTGTTCGGAATTGTCGGATGCAGCTAAGATCCTGCCACAAACCCGTCCGTCGCTTGAAGCCGGCCGCGTGACTAATGGCACTGCCTATGCCTATTTAGGATGGGCGTATTTGACGAGAGCTTATGAGGTTCCTGATAAAAAGGCGGAATATCTTGAAAAAGCGGCCGGGGCTCTCGATCAGGTAAAAGGATATAGTCTGGAGAAAGATTTTCTGAGTATGTTTAACGGAACAAATAAAAATTGCAAAGAATCTATTTTTGAGATTCAGTTTACCGGAAATACCTCAGATGGTGCTTTCCACCAACATGTATTGCATTATTGGGTCGCTGCTCCGGTGTTGAGAGGTTGGGATGAAATCCGTCCCAGCCAGATGATTCTGGATGAGTTCAGAAAAGAAGGCCGGGTAGCTACTACCGGCAATCTGGATTCACGGGCTTATGCAACCATGTTTTTTAATGATCCTTATTTTAATGATGGTGAAGGGCGTATTTATGGATTTGAGTATTCGGACTTATTTGATGAAAATGATGAAATTAACCGTTGCTTCCGGAAATATATGCCGGATGACATGCAGAAATTAAAACAGTCTTATACTTCGACAAATGTACCGTTGATGCGTTATGCCAATGTGTTGTTGATGCAGGCCGAAATTCATAATGAACAAGGACATCCGGAACTGGCTGCCCCCTTGATAAATGATATTCGAAAAGTACATGGAGATATGCCGGAGATTTCAGGTGATTCTTATGATTTTGTAAAGGCACAGATTGAACACGAACGTTTGATGGAATTTGTATTGGAGAACTATCGCTTTTATGATCTTCGACGTTGGGGTAAATTGGATGAGGCTTTGCATGCGGCCGGACGGGTGAATTTCCATTCGGAAAAACATGCCTTTCTACCGATTCCGTTAATGGAGATTCAGAGTAATAACAATATCGATTAGAGTAACTTTTTATTAATTGTTGAATGGGATTCGGGGGGGCTGAGAAGATCTTCCTAACCCGCTTAATACCGTAACAGAATGAAGAAAAATGCACTTTTTTTATTGAATGTACTTCTTGGAATAGGGAGTATGGGTACCGTAGCAGGACAACAGGATGTGTGTGGTTTTGAACACCAACAAGCGGAGTATAGAAGAACACATCCCGATGCGAAGTTCGAGTCGGAGAATATTCCGAATTGGAAGCAAACGCGGGCAGCAGCCGATTATTGTCAAGGACAATATGTAATTCCTGTTGTGTTTCATGTATTTGGTGAACCCACCAATGATACCCGTCTGAAGGTTACTTATAGTTTGATAGAGAAAGCTCTTAAACAAACGAGTGAAGATTTCCAGGGATTGACGGCAGATTATGATCAGACGGGAGCCAGTAGTCGCTTTGAAAATATCAAGAAACCGTTGAATATTGATTTCCGTTTGGCAAAAATCGATCCGGAAGGTAATCCTACGAAAGGTGTCATCTTCTATGACGAAGCTGAGAAAGGTTTTGGCAATGGCGGGGGATACGATGAAGCTATTCAGAAATATGCATGGGACAATAGTAAATATATGAATGTATACATCATGAAAGATCTTTATGCCGATGGTGATCTCTATAATTCGGGGGTGTCTTGGCTTCCGGATAATGGAATGATGTTGGACAATTTGGCACGGGTGGTTTATAATGGAAGTTATATAGGGAGCAATACGAGCGAGAACTTTCGTCGTGTCTTGACTCATGAGTTTGGCCATTTTATGGGGCTGCATCATACATTTGAGGGAGGATGTAATTATCCGAATGACGGAATAGAAGATACTCCGCCGGTAGCAACCTCCAAATGGCCTGCCGATAAGGTAAATTGTGAGGACGATTATACCGATTGGGAGAATTTTATGAATTATACGGATGCTTACCGGCATTTCACAACAGGGCAGGTGGCGCGGATGGAGTATTATTTGAACGAATCTATGTCTCGTAGCCAGTTGTGGCAGGAAGATAATTTATTGGCCACAGGTGTGGAAGACGGACATCAACTCTCACCGTCGGTATTGGTGGTAAAAGGTCGGAATTTTACGGAGACAGATAATAACCAGGGAGAAGTAGGAGGTACTTTACAACTGGAAGCTGCCTATGGTTTAACTTTTGCCCGGATCGGCACTCTTGAGGAAGGTACGGATTATACGGTTACCAATTTACCGGAAGGCTTGAAGGTGGTAGTTACTCTTTCAAGTGATGTGACTGCCATTGTTAAATTGGAAGGAAAAGCAACCAGTCATCGGTTGGCTGATAGTCAAAAAGAGGTGGGTATAACTTTGGATCCATCAGTTTTGAAACTTGAAGGAGGAGCGGTTACCGCTCAGAAGATTAGTTTTGGGGTTCTGTTTAACGATCCTTACACTTCTTATTGCCTGTTTAATCCACGTTTTGCTCCTTATGCACATATCTCTAAAGTAAAATTTGCCCAAATAGAAAGGAATACGGAGTTTGACGGACAGCAGTATAAAGATTTTAGGACAGATTATGTGGCTGGTGTGGAAAAAGGAAAAACTTATCAGTTGGAAGTGACAGTACAGAACTGGAAGTCGGGAGAAGGTGACCCATATACTGTTCGTGCATGGTTTGATTGGAATGGTGACTATGTATTTCAACAAGATGAAATGATAGCTCCCCAAAAAATAGCCAGAATAGGTAAAGCAGGAACCGAACATGTGTTGAGTTTTGATATAGCGGTTCCTGATGATATGGTTGAGAATAAAGAAGTTGGATTCCGTGTTATGTTGCACTATACATTGGGAAATGATGGAGCAGATCCTTGTGGAGAGATAGATAGTGGTGATGTGGAAGATTACGGAATGATTATAGGCGAGGACAAAGCTCATGTATTGCCTCCGGATGGACCGGATGAACCGACGGAAGAGGTCTGCACTCCTGAATTCTCTTATCAGGCTTATGCACATATCCAGAAAGTTGAATTTGCCGGGATGTCTAACGAGACTTTCGGAGAACCCGGGAATACGGATATTATAGAGGATTTTAGAGAAAATGAAAAGCTGAACGTACATCTTGAGAAAGGGAAGGAATATGTGATGAAAGTAACTTATGCCAATTTAAATTCTCACCCGAAGGACAGTTATGTATTGCGTGCTTATATAGACTGGAATAATAACAGGATATTGGAAAAGTCGGAATCACAAAAGATAGCTATTCCCGCTATTGGAGCAGCAGGTAGTCCTACTACCGTTGAGTTTAAATGGAAAGCCCCTGAAGATGTCGTTGTAAAGCAAAATTTACATATGCGTGTATTTATCCATTATGGGGATGCAAACAGTATGGCTGGTGAGTTACCTTGTGGAACCGTTGAGAACGGTCAACTGGAAGAGTATTATGTAATTGTTTCTCCAGACCCGACCGGAATTACGGATAAGCACATGGATGAATGGAATGTATATCCAAACCCGACAGATGGTATTTTACATATAAGTGGCACAGATACGAATGTTTGCAGATATCGACTTTATAGTGTGGATGGTCGTTTGGTTCAGGAAGGGAGCGTATCGGATTCAGTAATCGATATTAGCGGACAGGTCAAAGGTATGTATATTCTGAAAATAGAGACTAAAGAATCTATTTTACAGAGAACTGTAATTTTAAGATAAATAAAACCGGCCGGTAGGCAGGTGTTGTCTACCGGCTTATTCTATTAAATTATTAATTTATTAAAACAAAATTGGATTATGAAAAAAAGTTTACTTTGTTGCTTTTTGCTGTTTAGTATGATAGCAGGGCAGATGATGGCTCAATCTCAGTTGTGCAGACCGGAATTAACTTGGGGTGCCTATGCCTGCATCTCGAAAGTCGAGATTAATGGAATGGTAAGTGAATCGTCTACTACTCCGGAAGGGTGGAATGGAGAAATAGGTTCTAATACGTATGATGAAACGGTTATGTATGCTGATTATACGCTGGATAAAGACAGAGTTGTAAAATTAGAACCCGGAAAAGAGTATGAATTGAAAATTACTGTATGTAACTTTTCATCCGGTGCGGGAGATGAATATTATGTAACTGCATTTTTTGACTGGAATGGGGATAGCCAGTTGACAGCAAGTGAAACCGCTTTTCAGAAATCAATAATGGTAGGAAAGCCCGGACAGACTTCTTTTAAGGTGGTTACAGGTAAGATTACGGTTCCTACAGATGCTGCAAAAACAGTTACTATGCGTGCATATCTGCACTATAAGACTCCGGATGTACCTTATACAGATCCTTGTTGTACTCAAGATGGTGGAGTATTACAGGATTATACTGTAGATCTTAGCGGTGCCTCTTCTATCCAAAACATTCAATCTGATTCGTTTGTGGTTTATCCTAATCCCACAGAGGGGGAGCTTTCCGTTAATTTGGAGGATGCCAGTGAATATATGCTTTATAGTATTGATGGCAGACTTGTTCAGAAAGGTATTGTAGATAGAAATGTAATTGATGTAACTGGAAACGCTTCGGGGATGTATATTTTGAAGGTAAAATCCGGTGCTGAGATTAAGTGCGCTAATATAATTATCAAATAACATTTTAGAAACTGTATAATAGAACCGGCTTGATAAAAATATTTATCGAGAGTACGAAACCGGTAATGAATATCGAGCCGGTTCTTATTTCTATATTATAATAATGCTGATATTTATGGGAATTTTTAGATTCAGAATAGTACGATTGCTGTTTTATATAGTTTGTTTTTCTATATCAATATCAGCTATGGGGCATAATGATATTTATAGTGTAGACTCTTACAAAAATATTCTGGACATCCGTTATACTCCTTATAGTAATGATTATTTTACGGGCGGCTTTTCTGATTCCGGTGCCTGGGTCTGTTTTACCTTGCCGTCTGAGGATAACTGGGTGAATGGATTTTGCGGTCCTTTTGAATTGGATCATCGTTTATGGATTTCGGACGCTTTGTTGCAAGTCGGATTTACCCCTAATGTAAAAACAGAAATGTTTAAACCTGTGGAGGTGTCTTATGCGCCGGGGGAACTTTATATGTCTTCTTCTTCCGACATGGGGAACATACAGCAACGTTTATTTTTCGTTGATCGCTATACGGCACTATGGAGCTGCGAAGCGGCAATGCGGAATCTCTATGTTCTCAATGGCTCGTTGAGTGGTATAAAACAGGTTCAACTGACGGATCATGTCCTTTCTATGACCCTCTTCACCGGAGAATTGTGTACTGTCACATTCTCATCAGATTTTAAGCTATCTTATGAAAATTCAAAGTTTCAGGCTGTACTTCCCAAGGGGATGAAAGGCTATGCGGCAATTTCTTATTTCTATGAATCACAGCGACCGGAAGGATATACAGCTTTTTTACAGAATATGATAGAACGCCCTGATGCGTGTATTGCTAATCATAAAGATCGGTGGTTTCGGTATTTGAAATCCGTGCTACGTCCGGAAATGCCCATTGAATACCATCGGATTGCTGTAAAGGCAATGGTCACTTTGTTGTCCAACTGGCGGGCATCGAGAGGAGACCTGCTTCACGATGGAGTGATACCTTCTCATGCAATGAGTTATTTTATCGGTTTTTGGGGGTGGGATTCTTGGAAGCATGCAGTGGCACTGAGCTGGTTCGAACCGGAATTAGCAAAGAATCAGGTTCGTGCCATGTTTGATTATCAAACGCCGGAAGGGATGATTATTGATTGTATTTATACAGATAAGAATGAGAACAATGAGCGTAATAGTAAGCCTCCTTTAGCAGCTTGGGCAGTGAGTGAAATCTATAAATCGACGCAAGATGCCGATTTTGTGAAAGAGATATATCCTAAACTATTGCATTATCACCAATGGTGGTATAAATATAGAGATCACGACCGGAATGGGTATTGTGAATTCGGGGCGGTAGATGGTACACTCGAGGCAGCGGCTTGGGAAAGTGGAATGGACAATGCCATCCGATTTGATCGTTCTTCTATGGTAAGTAATGGTGCGGGAGCTTGGAGTTTAAACCAAGAGTCTGTTGACTTGAATGCTTATCTGGCTTATGAATACCGCTTATTGAAAGAACTGGCCATAATTGCCGGATATGAATTTGTGGAACCGGACCGGACGGCATCTGTTGCAGATTACTTCTTTGATGCTGAGAAAGGATTCTTCTATGACAGAAAATTGAAAGGTGGAGACTTTGTAAAGGTGGAGGGCTGTGAGGCATATATCCCGTTTTGGACACAAATAGCTACCCCGGAACAAGCTAAAGCGGTATTACCTTATTTCACTGATCCGTTGAAGTTCTCTACTTATATTCCTTTTCCTACAGTGACGGCGGATCATCCGCAGTTTTCTCCGAATGGTTATTGGCGGGGTCCTATTTGGTTAGATCAAGTCTATTTCGGTATACGAGGACTGAGAAACTATGGTTATGCACAATTGGCTGATGATTACACCAAGCGGGTTTTTGACCGATTGAATGGTTTACGTGGAGATGCTCCCATTCATGAAAACTATGAGACAAATACCGGAAAGAGATTAAAATCACCACATTTCAGTTGGTCGGCAGCTCATTTGCTGATGTTGTATCGTGAGGCTGGTGTGTTGGATGCTAAGTCAACCGATTTGTGTCTGTTCCAATCGGATTATCGGAATTATGCATACATTCAGGAAGTAGAGTTCGAAAATATACATCACAAAATGTCTTATTCAGAGACGGGGTGGACAGATTATTCATCGGAATATACGGCTGAAGTGGAAAACGGCAAGACTTACCAACTGAAGGCTACGGTTGTGAATTGGGATTCGGGTGATTCGGATACTTATAAATTGAGACTTTGGATTGATTGGAATAGGAATTACGAACTGGAAGAAACAGAGCTGATCGATACTAAATTGATTAGTCCGATAGGGGAACGAGGCAAAGAGCATATCTGTCGGTTTTCAGTCACTATTCCTGAAAGTTTGGTGAAAGGGGAAAAGCTGAAGTTCAGGTTGTTCCTCCATTTTGTGACCGATGAAGCGGATGGAACAGATCCTTGTGGCTGGGTGGATAGTGGGATAGCTTGTGATTACGGATTGGTGGCAACGCAGAGTAGTGGCTTTATAAGTCGTGAAGAAGGAGTTGCAACGGCAAAGGTTTATCCGAATCCGGTGGCTGATAATTTATATATTGAAAGTGCTACTTCTATTAGTCGGTGTTTTATTTATGATATGGAAGGTTGTGAACGGTTCGGGCATTCGGGTAATATCTCTAAGATTGATGTGACACCTTTACCTCCGGGTAATTATATTCTCCGGATCGTGTATGACGAGAAAGCGAAAAGACGGGATGATTTTTTTAAGGTAGTTGTTCAATAAACTTAGCTTGATACATATGTTTATATTCCTTATTATCGGACTTATGCTGTGCGGAGTACTGACCGGATATCTTTTCCGCAAAAGAAAACTTAACTTTATATATCGTGTAATTACTTTTTTGATCTGGATACTGCTGTTTCTTTTGGGTACAGAAGTAGGAGATAATAAAATGATCATTGAAGGTTTGCATTCGTTAGGGTTGGAAGCATTGGTTATTACTCTGGCTGCTGTCGGGGGTAGTGTATTGTGTGCTTGGTGGTTATGGATTTTTATTTCGACCGGAAAGCTGAAAGGAGGTGAAGAATGAGAGACAGTCTTATTATTGTACTGTTCTTTGCCGTAGGAATATTATTGAGTTGTTTTGACCTTTATCCATCCGGATTGGAGCAGTTTAATCTGAGCTTTTATGCATTGTGTTTTTTGATGTTCTGTGTGGGTATTAGCATTGGTAATAATCCTCATATACTATTGAGTTTCAGAAGACTTTCCCCGAAATTCTTTTTACTTCCTGTATGTACGATTTTAGGGACACTTGCCGGTTGCTATGTCAGTAGTTTCTTTTTTGAAAGGCATTCTTCTGTTGATTGTATGGCAGTGGGGGCCGGTTTCGGATATTATTCATTATCAAGTATCATTATCACGGAATATAAAAATGCGGAACTCGGTACGATTGCTTTGCTATCTAATATAATGAGAGAAATCATTGCTTTACTGGCCGCTCCTTTTTTAGTTCGTTTTTTTGGAAAACTTGCGCCTATTTCAGTAGGAGGTGCCACAACGATGGATACCACTTTGCCGATAATAACCTGCTGCTCGGGACAGGAATATGTTATTGTTTCTATTTTTCACGGCTGTACGTTGGATTTTTTAGTTCCTTTTTTAGTGACGTTACTATGTTCAATCTAAATTATAATAAATATGGGAAAACATATTTTGTGTCTTATTATTAATAGTTTGTTCTGTTCTACACTTCTATTGGCAGAACAACAAGTAGTTCCTTGGCAGGATCCTCAAGTTTGCGGTATAAACAGGGAACCGGCATGTGCTCATTTTATTCCTTTTTCTTCTGAGGAGAAAGCCCTGGCCAATGATTTACAGTCGAATGAACGACGAATGTCATTGGATGGAACCTGGAAATTCCTTTACTCGAGAAATGTGGATGAGTGCCCGAAGGATTTTTTTAATGAGAAATTTAATGTACGGAAATGGAAAAGTATCCAAGTTCCCGGGAGTTGGGAGTTACAAGGATTTGATGCTCCGATTTATACGGATGTGAAGTATCCTTTTCCGGCTGATCCTCCTTTCGTCCCGTCGGATTATAACCCGGTGGGAATTTATGTCCGTGAGTTTATCGTACCGGTATCTTTTCAAGAGATGGATGTCTTTTTAGATTTTGAAGGGGTTGAGTCGGCTTTTTACTGTTGGGTAAATGGTAAATTGGTTGGTTATGGTGAAGATAGCCGGTTACCATCTCATTTTGATGTAACTTCTTTTCTTCGACCGGGTAAAAACAAGATAGCAGTTCAGGTATTCCGTTATAGTGACGGTTCTTATCTGGAAGGGCAGGACTATTGGAAATATAGTGGTATCGAGAGAAGTGTATATCTGGTGGCACGTCCTACATGCCGTGTAAAGGACTTTAAGATATCGGCTCCATTGAATAAGGATTATAGAGATGGTGATTTTCAATTGGGGGTTACGATGAAATTATCTGATAATTCCATTGGGAACCGGCTTCAATTGAAATTAATGGATGGAAATGAGCTATTGTATGCCGATCAAAAGACGGTAACTTCTCCATCCGATACTCTTTTTAACTTTAAACATCTTGTTCCGAATGTGAAAGCGTGGAGTGCGGAGACACCTTATCTTTATACAATGCTGGTCAGTGTGACGGATAAAGAGGGGAAAATGTTGGAAACATTCCGGCATCGTGTCGGCTTTCGTACGATTGAAATGCGTAACGGGCAACTTTTAGTAAACAATGTTCCTATTCTCATTAAAGGGGTAAACAGGCAGGAACATGCTCCTCTTCATGGTCGGACATTGACGTTAGAGACCATGCTGAAAGATGTGAAGATGATGAAGCAGTTTAATATTAATGCAGTTCGTTGCAGTCACTATCCCAATAGGCCGGAATGGTATGAACTGTGTGAAGAATATGGACTTTATATGATTGATGAAGCTAATATAGAATCACATGGAATGGAATATCATGAAGACGGAACTTTGGCTGATAATCCGGATTGGGAACATGCTTTTATGGAACGTATGAGACGTATGGTGATGCGTGACAGGAATTTTACGGCTATTATCACTTGGTCATTGGGTAATGAATCCGGCTACGGAAAACATTTTGAAACCTTATATCATTGGACGAAAGGTTTTGATCCCAGCCGTCCTGTGCAATATGAGGGTGCACGCCGGGAAGGGTTATCGGATATTTATTGCCCGATGTATCCTCGTATCTGGTGGTTAAGGGAGTTTGTGAATGAACGCAAGGCAAGGCCGCTGATCATGTGTGAGTATGCACACTCTATGGGAAACAGTACGGGAAATCTTCAGGATTACTGGGATTTAATTTATAAATATGACAATCTGCAGGGAGGTTTTATCTGGGATTGGGTGGATCAGACTTTTGCAGAAAAAGATCAGGAAGGTCATCCTATCTGGGCTTATGGAGGCGATATGGGATATGTGGGAGTACCTAATGATTCCAATTTTTGTGCCAATGGTTTGGTGGCAGCCGACCGTTCGCTTCATCCGCACATATGGGAGGTAAAAAAAGTTTATCAATATGTACATTGTGAGCCTGTTCCGTTTGCTGATAACAAACTACTTGTTACCAACCGCCATGATTTTATAGATTTATCCGGTTATTATATGCGGTGGACAATTGAAGCGGACGGAGAAGAGGTACAAACCGGTGAAATTGATTTTCCGGTGATTCCTCCCCACTCTCATATGGAGATGACTGTTCCGTTTCGGAAAATCAAGCCGGATTCAAGAGAATATTTTTTGAAAGTAGAAACTTTGTTGAAAAATGACAAACCGTATGTTTCGAAAGATTTTATAGTTGCGATGGATCAGTGGCAGCTCCCTGTTGAGAGACAGGAAGGGGTGAAAATGGTAACTCATGAACCGATAGTGGTATCCCGGCAAGAGAATGGGTTGAAGATTGGTAATAAAGAATTTGATGTAGAATTTTCTGCAGTTTCGGGAGAAATGATTTCTTTAAAGTATAAGGGTGAGGAGATGCTTCTTGCAGGTTTACAGCCTAATTTTTGGCGTCCGTCGACTGATAATGATGTACCGAGCGGGCTTCTATCACGTTGTATCGGTTGGAAAGAACCGATGAAAAATAGTAAACTGCTTAAACTGGATATGCAGGTTGAACCGGATAGTTCATTGGTTATTGTCGTTGCCGATTATTATTTGCAGGAACAGGAATCTGCGATACAGATGACTTATCATATTTTGGGGAATGGTATAATAAAGGTCGAGATGACCTTTACACCCGGAAATAAACCTCTGTCGGAGATGCCCCGGTTCGGAATGCGTATGATACTAACAAAGGAGTATGACCGTATGTCTTGGTTGGGCAGGGGGCCGCATGAGAATTATGCTGATCGGAAAATGTCTGCTGCGGTAGGGGTATATCAATCCGGTGTGTGGGAACAATACCATCCCTATGTTCGTGCGCAGGAAACTGCTAATAAATGTGATACACGTTGGTTTTCTCTTTGTAATACAGAAGGGGAGGGGCTGTTGTTTGTGGGAACAGAACCTTTGTCTGTAAGTGCATGGAATTTTATGCAAGATGATATAAACTATGTTCCTTTTGAGATAGAGCGCAGGCACGGAGGAAGTATTAAAAAGAGAGATTTGGTTTGGGTTAATATAGATTTGTTACAAATGGGTGTCGGTGGAGATAATAGCTGGGGGGCTCAAGTTCATCCGGAATATACGATTACACCTCTTCCCCGGAAGTATAGCTTTGTTATACAGCCGGTCGATACCTCAGAGAGCATAAGTAAACAGGCACGTCAAATATGGTTTTAACTAAAGAATAGAGATGATGAAAAAACTGATAATGAGAATTTGCGGATTAGTTGGGGCGGTTATGTTTTTTATAAACTGCTCGGAGCGGAAATCGGTGGCTTATAATTCTTTGGTGCATGAATATGGAAATATTCTCGACATAGCTTACACTCCCAATGATTCGGCTTTTGGTAGAGGATGGTTTTCTGATCAGGGTTCCTGGATGGGATTTACTCTACCAGAGAAAGAGCAATGGATAAATGGATTTTGTGGACCATTCGACTTGGAGAGCCGTCGCTGGATTTCCAAATCGCTCTTGACAGTGGGACTGACGGAATATCCGGATGCGGTCTTCCATGCAGACTCGGTGAATTATTTTCCGGGGGAATTATTTATGCGTTCATCAATGGAAAAAGGAGTGATCACTCAACGGTTGATTTTTATAGACCGGTCTAATGTATTGTTGGAGTGTGTTTTGGAGGATGAACAGTCTTTGTGCTTTTCGGGTCGGATAAGCGAACGGAGTACTTGTAATGTAGTTAATAATTCATGTGTCTTATCCTTGTCTTCCGGTCAACAATGTATGCTTACTTTTCCCGACCGTACGAAAATTACTCTTTCGAATGATGGATATGAAGCACGAACAGCTCCCGACCGTACAGTATATGTGATTATGTCTTTTTTGGATAATCCACAGATACGAAGTTTTGATTTTGGGGCGATTGGTGATATGGAAGTTCATCCTGCGGGATACATTGAAAAACATTATCAGCGCTGGAATGGATATTTGGGAAAGGTGTTACGTTCCGATATGCCCGAAGAATACAATCGGATCGCTGCCAAAGCGGTTGTCACATTAATTTCTAATTGGCGTAGCAGTCGGGCCGGGCTACTGCATGAAGGGGTTGTACCTTCCCATGCTGTGGGGTATTTTATGGGCTTCTGGGCGTGGGATTCTTGGAAGCACGCTGCTGCGCTTGCCGATTTTGCTCCGGAACTGGCGAAGAACCAGATACGGGCGATGTTTGATTATCAGTTGGACAATGGAATGATTATTGATTGTATTTATACGGATATCCGTGAAAATAATGCGAGAGATAGTAAACCGCCTTTGGCGGCATGGGCTGTGGATCGTGTTTTCGAAGAAACCGGAGATACTTCATTTGTAAAAGAGATGTATCCTCAGTTATTGAATTATTATCGTTGGTGGTATATCGACCGTGATCATAATTCAAATGGAATTTGTGAATTTGGATCAGTTGACGGTACTCTTGAAGCAGCTGCTTGGGAAAGTGGTATGGATAATGCTATCCGGTTTGATGATGCCCGGATGGTGAAGAATAGTGATACTGCCTGGAGTTTTGATCAGGAATCGGTTGATCTGAATGCTTTTCTGGCTTACGAATATAAGCTGTTGAAGAAACTGGCGAACGTATCGGGACAGGCATTTGATGAAAAAGATCGTACAGATTCCATACGGACTTATTTTTATGATGAAGATGCCGGATTCTTTTTTGACAGACGTATGGATGGAACTTTTGTAAAAGTGGCCGGTAGTGAAGCGTATATTCCTCTTTGGACCGGTATTGCTACGGAAGCGCAAACGAGTGATGTCATGAGACAATTGGAGGACACAACGAAATTTTCAACATATATTCCTTTTCCTACCGTGGCTGCCGATAATCCGGATTTTATGCCTAAAGGGTATTGGAGAGGTCCGATTTGGTTGGACCAGACTTACTTTGCCATTTCCGGATTGAGAAAATACGGTTATGTGAAAGAGGCGGATAAATATACCCGGCAAGTCTTTGACCGGTTGAACGGCTTAAAAGGAAATGGGGCGATACATGAGAATTATGAAGCCCATACGGGTGAGCGATTGAAAGCGCCGCACTTCAGTTGGTCTGCTGCACATCTTTTGATGTTGTATGAAGAGTATGGGCAAAGGGAAAAAGAACGAATGTGAACTGTATCTATTAATATGAATAACAAATTTTTTTAAAATGAACAACAGAAAATGTTACTTGGCTGCATTAGTGTATTTGTTGGCAGCTATGGGAGGAACGGCACAAAATATACCCGGATATAGACCCGGAGCACCTTTGCCGTGTCGCGCTCACGAACAGATCAAAACTTTTTTTGAAGAAAATCCGCAGGCATTGGAACGGCATAATGTTCCTTGCCGGACACGAGCAGTAGCGGAGCGTCCGGATCATTATGTAATTCCGGTGGTATTCCATATTTTTGGTGTGGATTTTAACGGGACTACCATTAATGATGAGATTATAAAGGATGCTTTAAGGAAAACGAATGAAGATTTTCAAGGTGTAACGACGAATACCGGAGATGATAATCCGGATTTTAATATGAGGCAGGCCAATATGAATATTACTTTTAAATTGGCAGAAAAAGGACCTCAGGGAGAGGCAACTACCGGTATTTTGTATCATCGTCTCGAAAGTGGATTTGGTAATTATTATGCACCACGTATGGCTTTGTATGCATGGGATAATCATAAATATATGAATGTGTATGTAATGAATGATCTTTATGGGGACGGAGTGACTAATAATTCGGGTGTTTCCTGGTATCCGGATATCGAAATGACGGATGAGAATTTGGCACGTGTGGTATATAACGGTGCATATATCGGTACGAATACGGATGAGAATTTTCGGCGTGTACTGACTCATGAATTCGGACATTTTTTGAATCTTGCACATACCTTTGATGATAATAGCGGAGCATGGCCCGATGGATGTAACCTGAATAAAGCGGGAGAACCTAATCCGGGAGACTGGGTGGAAGATACTCCTAAGGCCGATCAACCGTTGATGGGGGCAACAGACCGGAACTGTGAAGGAGATTTGACGAATTGGACCAATTATATGAATTATTCTTATGTGCGTACTTCCATGTTTACTAAAGGACAGGTGGATAGGATGTTGGATGCTTTGGATCATCCGGCACGCATAGAGTTATGGCAGGAGGATACTTATAAGCAAGTCTTTTTTACAGACAATAAAACAAAACGCATTGCACTTTCTAATAGGGGAGATATTTTGGAGGCTCCGGCCAATGACGGATCTTTTGATGGAAGTTTTGACTTTACATTGATGAATGGTACGTTGGCTAATAAGGATTTTGTGTATAATACCGATTTTACAGTGGAAGGATTACCGGAAGGATTGACTGCAAAATTACAACGAGTGAATGATACGCGACTAACACTGTCTTTTGAGGGGAAGGCCATATCTAATGACCAAAATATAAATTTATATGTGATCTTCAAAAATGGTATGTTGTCCAGTGGTGAATTATATGATTGTAAATTACCCGTAACTTTGGAATGCCGGGCATCTTATGCCATTAAATATGTTGATTGTGAGGATATTCGTATATCTTCGGCTTATGGTTGGGAGTTTCTTCAGTTGGATTCCAGATATGAACATTCGGACTTTGGTTTGATGTGGAATAGCAATGCCGGAAATTATTATGGATATTTGTTTATCGAATCATATGGTAAGGAAATGATGGGAGCAAGAACCAACTTGACTGTAGTCGATTATGGTGAGGAGATAGGTGCTTCGTCTACGTGGTCAACGGGGATTGATCAATATCCTAATCTTGGAACTTTAGTTTCTAAAGGCTATGACGCTTGGAAAGGTAAAATAGCATTTGTGGGCATTCAGTTTGAAGGTACTCTTCCGGGCGAGACACTATATGGCTGGATGAGGGTATCGGTTGCCGATGACGGAAATTCCTTCACTCTCCTTGATTATGCTTTCAATGAGGCACCTGGAGAGACAATTATGGCGGGTCAAAAAGGGAAAACCCTGTCTAAAGCAGAGATGGTATACGGAGGAACATCGGTGACGGAAGACAGCGAACTGAATGATGGAACCATTACCCAGACCGTTAATCTTGTTATTATGGGAGACAATACATTCAAAAGGACCGGTGAGTTGGCGATGGGAACGGATTATCGGATGACTGTTCCTACGGGGTTGGTATCCAAATTAGAAGTTGTTTCCGCTAAAAAAGCAATTTTATCTTTTACTGGGAAGGCGGAACGTCATGATGCCAAGGATCTTGATATTTCAGAATTGACATTGGAGCCGATGATATTCACTCACTCGGATATATCTAATTTGTCTTTACAGTTGACTTTTAATTTCCTTGATTCTTATAAGATTATTGTTGAAGATTTGCAGATAGGTGCCGGCGCTGATTATGGAAGTTGGACCTATTTTACGGCTCCTATTGTGTCGGAAAATGCTTATGGGGCGTGGGAGTTTGCTGCGCGGCATTTAAAACTGGAAACCTATATGAAACCAATGGTCTGCCTGTCGAATACAAGGAATATTGCTCCTTTAGCTAAGGGGACTATAATAGGGGGCAATTCTAATTGGGTTATTCCCGGTACATATCCTGATCAATTGGATATTGCTACACGGGAGTATACTGATTGGTGTGGTAAGACGGCATATGCCGGTTTCTGTTTCGAATATTTGGGCAAAGATTTATATGGTTGGTTTGAAATCACAGTGGCGGAAGACGGATCTTATTTCACAATAGATAAATATGGATATAATGAAAATCCGGGTCAATCAATTCTTGCTGGAGAGGCGAAAGGTGACGGTGGTACCGGTTTGCAGAAAGATGTGGAACTTGATGGAATTCTTTTATCTCCCAATCCGGTTCATGAACAATTGAGCGTAATGGCTCCGGCAAATACACGGATTATGATTTATAATGCTTCAGGAATGATAGTATGGAATGGTACTATGGAAAATGATCAGACGATAATTCCGGTATCTTCATGGGACAAAGGTTTCTACTTCGTTCGTTTATCTAAGAATGGAATAAATGTAGTGGAGAAGATAATTGTCAGATAAGAGTAAGAAGGGTACATTAAAAAATCCGCTTCACAAATCATTATATTTTTTGTATTCAGATTTATAATGATTTATGAAGCGGATTTTTTGAATAAAACCGGTTTATATGATTTCGATGCCTTGTTCTTTGCAAAGCTGTAATCCCAAATCCTTCAGTTTGAATTTCTGTATTTTACCACTTCCTGTCATTGGAAATTCATCGATAAAGAATACATATTTAGGGATTTTATAACGGGATATTTTGTTTTTGCAGAATTCTCTTACATCCGATTCGTGCATTTTCACTCCTTCATGGAGAATGATGAAGGCGCCTACGGCTTCACCATATTTTTTGGAGGGGATACCTGCAACCTGTACATCTTTTACTCCTTCGAGTTTGTAGAGGAATTCTTCTATTTCACGCGGATAAATATTTTCTCCTCCACGAATAATCATATCTTTAATGCGTCCTGTGATACGGTAATTCCCATCTTCATCTTTGATACCGAGATCACCTGAATGCAGGAAGTTGTTTTTATCGAGTACTTCCGCCGTAGCTTCCGGGTTCTTATAATATCCTTTCATGGTGTTGTATCCACGATTACACATTTCTCCTTGTACGCCTATGGGACATTCTTCTCCTGTTTCCGGATCGATAACTTTTACTTCCGTAAATTCGAAATCACGTCCTACAGTATTACAACGGACATCAAACGGGTCGTCAATACGGGAGGCTGTCATGCCCGGAGCGGTTTCGGTGAGCCCATATACGCTGGTCACTTTCATGTACATTTTCTCTTCTACCTGTTTCATCAGTTCGACGGGACAAAGCGAACCTGCCATAATTCCTGTGCGGAGACTGGACATATCGAACATGTCGAACATCGGATGATGCAGTTCGGCTATGAACATGGTAGGAACTCCGTAGAGTGCGGTACAGCGTTCTTTGTGAATGGATGCCAGTACTACAAGCGGATCGAAACGTTCTACCATCACTTGGGTACAACCATGGGTCAGGCAGTTCATGGTGGCTAATACTACACCAAAACAATGGAATAGAGGGACACAGCAACATAATTTATCGTCTGCCGTGAATTTCATGTGCTCACCGGTAAGAAATCCGTTATTGCTGATATTGTAGTGGGTGAGCATTACTCCTTTAGGAAAACCGGTGGTTCCCGATGTGTATTGCATATTTACCACATCGTGGCAATCTACCTGGTTCTTGAGTTGGGTTAACTCTTTATCTTCTACATTATTTCCCAACAGAAGAATTTCTGCGGTATTGTACATACCTCTGTATTTCTCTTGCCCAACGTAGATAACGTTTTTCATATATGGGAAGCGTTCGCTTTTCAAATGACCGCGTTCGCAAGTTTTAAGTTCCGGGAGCATGGTGTAGGTCATTTGTACGAAATCACTGTCTTTTTCACCGTTTACGATGCAGAGTGTATGCATGTCGGAATTCTGGCAAAGATATTCCAGTTCCGCTTGTTTGTAATTGGTATTTACCGTTACATAAACGGCACCTATCTTTGCACAGGCATATAATAGGGTAAGCCAGTCGGGAACGTTTGCCGCCCAAATGCCAACGTGCGTTCCTCTTTCTACTCCGATGGCGATAAGTCCCTTTGCCATATCGTCTACACGGTGGTTGAACTGTTTCCATGTAAAACGAAGGTTCCGGTCGGAGTATACTATATATTCTTTGTCAGGGGTTGTTTCTGCCCAATGCTCAAGCCATTGACCAAGAGTTCGATTGTATAATTGCATAATTAATGATTAAGAAAGGAAAGGGGGAAGAATGGAGATGGGAGAGGTAAACTGCGCTATCATGCTGCATAGTACTTCTCTATTCTCCCATCTCCATTTTCCCATCTTTAAATAGGTGTATAAATTACTGCCAGGATTTTTGCAGCCTGACCTTCGTAGGCATGTACGTGGTGAGGGACGATGGAATCATAATAAATGCTGTCTCCTTCTTCGAGCAGATAGGTGGCTTTGCCATAGCTGATTTCCATAATGCCTTCCATTACAATAATGAATTCTTCTCCTTCATGAGAGGAAAGAACAAAATCATTGTCCGATGTCGGAGCTACATCGATAATGAATGGCTCCATATGGCGGTCCGCTTTCGATTTTGACAAAGAATGGTACTCCATATGCTTACGCGAGTGAATGGCATTGTTGGAGAAGCTGATTGTATCTTTTGCTTCCTCCTTGCGACATACCACAGGCCCTGTTTCGTCCTGATCGTCAAGAAATGTTCCGAGACGTACCCCCAATACGCGGGCTATTTTGATAAGCGGAGCCAAAGAGGGGAGATCGATATTTCCTTCAATACGTTCCACCTGTTCGATAGCCAAACCGGAGCGCTGGGCCAGTTCTTCTATGGTAATCGATTTGTCTTCGCGGAGTGCTTTGATTTTTTCTCCGACAATCTTGCTTGTATCCATATTGATAGTATTTAATCTTAATAAGGTTATAATTTAAAATCGTTAGGGTGCAAAAATAACAAATTCTTTATATCGCAGCAATTATAATAGTGAAAAATGTCAATTTTGCACAGAATAACAAAAGGCCGTTTCCTTTTGTAAGGGAACGGCCTTTTCAATTTTGTTCAGAACAAATAGATTACTTACGCAATCCAAGAGTTTTGATGATAGCACGATATCTTTCGATATCTTTTGCCTTCAAGTAGTCGAGCAAGCGACGACGCTTACCTACCAACATTGTCAAAGCTCTTTCTGTACTATAATCTTTTCTGTTGAGCTTCATGTGCTCAGTCAGGTGAGAAATACGGTATGAAAACAAAGCTATCTGCGCCTCAGCTGAGCCAGTATCAGAGTTAGACTTTCCGTACTTTTCAAAGATTTCTTGCTTTTTAGCAGCATCTAAATACATAATTCTTAGATTTTTTAAATATATAAAATTTTTCTTTTGAGCGTGCAAAGATAGCCATTATCTTTATATCTCACAACGTTTTGCAGGAAATATTTTGTTGTATAGTATATATTTTCTAATCCATTTTCGTACCTTTGTGCCCAAATAATAGGTATTATATGCAAAATATTAGAAACATTGCAATTATTGCCCATG